>WNGG01000028.1_pt1 | contig 123338 bp, 111 predicted proteins | sample 5400661 | NCBI WGS metagenome assembly WNGG01 (sample SAMN13153372, study PRJNA577476) | soil metagenome | isolation source: 100 cm soil or saprolite under Garry oak tree replicate 1 | place: USA:California | collected 2016-06-15
GTGCGCCCAGAGATCAGGAGGTGATCGTCCAGCGGTTATGACCTGATCGGAAGCTCGTCGTCGCCAGCCGGTGAAAGTCCGGTCCGGGTAGTCGCCAGGGAGCCCGGTAGCAGGCTGGCGGTCTGGTCTGGAAACGGGCCGGGCCGAAGCCCAGCGTCGAAAGCCACATGGTGGGAGCAACTGAGCGGTCCGCAGCGTAAGCGAAGCCTGCCGCGTCGGTAGACATTGAGGGAGAGCCGAGCCGCGTTGTTCACGGTGAAGGCCATGGAAGCGGTGAAGATCCTGGAGATGCAGCCGCGAGGGACTCCCCGGCGTAGAGGGCGCGGAACGTTCAGAAGGTGGCGGCGGGAACTGGGGAGGCCCTCCCCGGCCGAAGCGGGCTCGCGGTGCCCGCCGACCAGCGCCGTTCTATAACCGGTGAGGAGCCGGGAAGTGAGCGGGGTGCCGGGAGGGAGTCGGAGGCGGCCGTAGTACCGGTCGAGCCGGGCGGACAACATAACCGCCGGTGATGGGAAGGGCCGCTGCTTCGTTCACGTGCACGCTGAAAGGCCCGGATCGGTGAGTGCCGCAAATACGGCTAGGTCCACCCTGGCGGCTGTCTGTGGGGACAGGGTCCGCGCGTTGCAGCATGTGCTTTACCGGGCGGCTAAGGCCAGCCCGAACCGGCGGTTCCATGCGCTGCATGACAAGGTCTACCGCGAGGACGTCTTGTGGCGGGCGTGGGTCGCGGTGCGCCGCAACAACGGTGCACCGGGCATCGACAAGACCACCTTGGCTGATGTCGAGGAGTACGGGGTGACCCGGCTGCTTGGCGAGTTGGCCATCCAGTTGCGGGAAGGCACGTGGTGCCCGCTGCCAGCGCGGAAGGTGCTGATCCCCAAGCCGGGCAGCACCGAGCGCAGGCCGCTGGCGATCGCCGCGGTGCGTGACCGCATCGTGCAGGCCGCGATGAAGATCGTGCTCGAGCCGGTCTTCGAAGCGGACTTCCTGTCGTGCAGTTTCGGGTTCCGCCCGAAGCGGTCGGCGCACGATGCCCTGCAGGTACTCATCGATGAGTCCTGGCAGGGGCGGCGGTGGGTGGTGGAGACGGACATCGCTAACTGCTTTTCGGCGATCCCGCATGACAAGTTGATGCGGGCGGTGGAGGAACGCATCAGTGACCAGGGCGTCTTGAAGCTGCTGCGCGTGATGTTGCGCGCTGGGGTGATGGAAGGCGGGCAGGTGCGGCGGGAGGTGACCGGGACCCCGCAAGGCGGCCCGGCATCCCCGTTGCTCTGCAACATCTACCTGCACCGGCTGGACCGGGCATGGGACGCAGACCGGCACGGTGTGCTGGTCCGCTACTGCGATGACCTGGTGGTGATGTGCGCCACCCGCCAGCAGGCCGAAGCCGCCTTGGCGCGGCTGACCGGGCTGCTGGCCGGGCTGGGGCTTGAGCCCAAGGCGGCCAAGACCCGCATCGTGCACCTGGAGGAGGAAGGCGAGGGGTTTGATTTTCTCGGTTTCCATCACCGGCTGGTACGCGGGCGGACCCCGAAATCGGCGCACCTGACCTTCCTTGCCCGCTGGCCCTCACGCAAGGCTATCCAGCATGCCCGTGACCGGATCCGGGAAATCACCGCCCGGAAAAGGCTGCTGGTCCCAGCCGAGGTCATCGTCACGGAACTGAACCTGTTCCTGCGCGGCTGGGCCGGGTACTTCCGCTACGGCAACTCGGCCCGCGCCCTCGGCCAGATCAGGAACCACGCCTTTTTGCGGCTGGCGATATGGATGTCCAAGAGAGGCAACCGGCGCCACGCCTGGGGATGGGGCATCAAACAGGTGCTGCTGTCCCCAGACCACCTGGGCCTGATCATCCTCGACAGAACCGTCATCCCGCCCAGGCCCTTCCGGCCCTGGCGGGGAAAACGCTGAATGCACCCGGTGAAGAACGTCGGTAAGCCGTGTGCGGGAGAACCGCATGCACGGTTTGACGGGCGGGGACTGGAAACGGAGCCGCGACCTGCGGAAACCGCGCCAGTCCCCGACCCTCCCGCTTCGTGATCATGCGGATGTGTGGGCACGTCGCCGGTAACGGCGATCTCCGACCCGCCCGGCTCGTGCAGCCGCGATGACCGATCGCCGGGCGACGACCCCGCAGGGCTGGCTGTGCAATGTCCGCACTGTTGTAGGCAGCGCGAACTGAAGAGCCCCTGTCGCCGATGGCCTGGCGACAGGGGTTCTTGGTCTCCTTATGCAGCGTGTTCGATGATCTGTTTCACCTTGCGGCGGTGCCCGGTGGACGGTGACAGGTGCTGCGGGCGCGGCGGACCACGCGGATGAACGGTTCACGCGGCGCGCGCGGACTGTCGGTGGCGGTGGTAGGCCTTGTTGGCGATCCGCCATTGGCCATCGACGTGAACCAGCAGGAAGACGTCGGTGAAGGTGTCTGCTCCGTGCCGGAGCGTCATCGATGCCGTCGCGACCGCCCCGTGGACGTCCACGGCGTCAATACGACGGGAGCGGGCCGGCTCGTCTGGCGCTGGCTGCCCGTGGAAGAGCGCGCAGTAATCATCGAGGCGCCACGACACGAAGGTCCCTTCTCGCATCCCCTCAATGTGGGCCGTGGGCAGGAACGCCTCGCGAAAATGGGCTGGGTCGCCGGTGGCGTGCCCGCGGATGTAGGCGCGCAGCGGGGTCAGTACGTCACCGGCGGCCGCCGGAGTCGTGGCGGCTAGCGCGATGTCGGCCTCGGGACCGGCCGGGCTGTCGGCCAGTTCGGCTGCGCTGCGCAGCGGACTTTGCGAGGCGTCCACCAGTAGTGCCATGTCCTTGGCGAGGGCGCCGATGGTGAACTCGGCTGGAGCCGGCTTGCCGGCCAGGAACGGCCTCTTGCGGGCAACCAGGGCGCCAAGTTGCCCGAGTTCGAGGACATCGAGTACCTGCGCGGGAGGCAGGCTGAGGGCGCCGCCTTGCCGGAGCGAGTCGCGCAGCGCGAGGACGGCGCCGGCGAGGCTGCTGTTGGCAACCAGCTTGAGCGCCGCGGCGGTAGCGGCATCACCGGCGGGCCGCACCTCGCCGAGCGCGCCCAGGAGCGGGCGGACGCGGGCGAGCGCTCCCGCGTCCGCCCCGGCGAGGATCTCCAGGGCACCATTGGCGACGGCTGACAGGGAGCCGAGCAAGGGCGCGTGGACGTATGACTCGCCGAACTGCCCGGCCAGTGCCGCCGCCTCAGCTGGGGCGATCGTGCTGGTATTCAGCACGATCGCGCCCGGCCGCAGCGAGTCCCGGACGCGGTCGAGGACCTTCGCGCAGGCCGGGCCGTCATACAGGGCCAGGATGACGACATCGGCGTTGACCACGGCGTCGTTCGGGTCGTCGGCTCTCTTGACCGAGTCCACCGCCCGGCCGGATCGCGTCCAGCCGGTCACCTCCCACCCCAGGCTCACCAGACGTGCCGCCATGGCGGCACCCATTCGGCCCAGGCCGAGGACTGCGATCGCACGTGATGAAGTCATGGGTCCAGGATGAGCCCACGGACATAAATGCGACAACCGCATATCGCGCATAGCAAGCATGCGAAACACGCATACTATAAGCATGTCACTGACCGCGTGGCGGACATTCGTGACCGTGTGCCGCCTGGGGTCGCTGTCCGCGGCCGCCACCGAACTCGGCTACACCCAATCCGCCGTGTCACGGCAGATCGCCGGGCTGGAGCGCCAAGTCGGCGCGCCGCTGGTCGAACGGCACGCGCGGGGCATCCGGCCCACTGCCGCCGGCGAGGCGTTCCGTCATCACGCCCGGGCTGCGGTCAACGAGGCGGAGCGCGCCATCCGCGCTGCCCGGGACGCTCGCGACGGATCGCCCGCCCGCCCGCTCGCGGTCGGCGCGACGCCGTCCCTGGCCGCCGGCGTGGTGCCTGCCGCCATGCGCCGCCTGCTCGACGAGACCGGGCCGCTCCCGTGGGACCTGGTGCCCGGGCTTACCGGTGAGCTACACGAACGCACGGTCAACGGAGAACTCGACATGGCGATCGTGACGGACGCGCCTCCAGGGCTGCCCAGCGACCCTCGCCTTGAGCGCCACTTCCTGGGGACTGACGAGATGGTCGTCGTACTTCCGGCCGGCCACCACCTAGCCGGATGCGGGCCAGCACGGATCGACGCGCTGGCCAGCGAGACCTGGGCCGAGGACAACGAAGGCTCAGCGGCCCTCCTGCGCCAGCACGCCGCCCGTGCAGGCGTCATCGCCCGCATCGCCCTCAACGCCGCCGATCTGCCCGGCAAGATCGCCCTGGTCGCGACCGGCCACGCCATCGCGCTAGTACCCGGAGTGCTCGCCACGACGTTGCGAGCAGACGTGACCACCCTGGCCCTCGTCAATCCGCCGATGCGTGGCATCTACGCGGTACTGCCGCGCCATGACCCGCACCCATCAGCTCCGCTGCTGCTGCACCAGATCATGGTGTCCTTCCGCTGAGGTCGCGCCGGAAGCCAGCGGCTTGATCTTGATCGAGCCAGTGCCTGATCCTCACCGCGCTGGCCGATGGCAGCCAACATGGATACGGGATCATTACCGAGGTTCAAGAGATTTCCGATGGCCGTGTCCGGCTGCGCGCCGGGACGCTGTACACCGCGCTGGACCGCCTGCGTGCGGATGGGCTGATCGGGGTGGACCGGGAGGAGATCGTCGATGGTCGGCTGCGCCGCTACTACCGCCTGACCCCGGAGGGAAGCGAGCGACTGGCTGCCGAGGCGGCCCGGTTGCACGCCAACGCCAGGGCAGCGCTGACCCGGCTGAAGGCGTTGGGGGCGGTCACATGACTGGTTCGTCACAACTGGAGCGGGGCTACCGTCGGGTGCTGGCGTGCTACCCGAAAACGTTCCGGCGCGCGAACGAAGAGGAGATTCTCGCGGTACTGATGGCCACCGCCGACGACGGCCAGCGGTGGGTAGGGCTGGCGGAGACCGCGGATCTGATCAGGGGCGCGGTGCGGATGCACTTTGGCATATCACGCTCACCGCGCCCTGTGCTGAACGCTGTCCGGCTCATGTGCGCCGGCGCGGTGCTTGAACTGGCCGTCTTGGTCACCGTCCTGGTAACTCTCGGCAGCGTCAGGTCGGCCATCGTCCAGGCCTTCACAGCCACGCAGTGGCACACTGCCATGCTCACCCAGATTGTCCCCCTGGGAGCTAGCGCACCAGTCGGTGCTGGCTTGTGGCTGTGGCTGGCCTGGGCCAACGGCCAGGGTTATGACTGGGCCCGGTTTGCTTCTATGGCGCTCTTCAGCCTCGTCACCCTTGAACTGCTCATCGGCCTCGGCGGGGGTGCCGCGCTGTATGCCCCAGCGGACCTGATCGCCATGACGGTTGTCTGGGTGGCCGGTCTGGCGGCGATGGTGCTTATCTTCAGCAAGACGGCCAGCCCGTACTACCAACAGGAACCTGCCCAGCAATAGCTTGCGCAAGCGGGGTGGCCAGAGCCAGCGGCTACGTCATAAGGAACCCAAATGAGGAAGCGAATTGTTGTCCTACCGCTCGCCGCCGCTCCCGCCGTCGCAGTGCTTATCTCCTCCTGCGCACCGGCACAGAACGTCGCGCACAGCAACCTGACGGTGCAGTGTACGGAGAACCTGACGGGTCAGGACGTCACAAATGGGGGCGTCTCGGGGACCGGCCGCTGCGCGCTCACAGGGCTGCTACATGACAGTGGTCCGGCCACTGACTACCGGACGCTGAGGGGCGAAACGGCGTTTATCCGCCGCGTGGTTACCGGCGCAAAGGGGAAGATCACCTTCGTGATCACAATACACCTGGTCAATGGGGGCGGCGAACCGTGGACGATTACGTCGGGCACCCAGACCTACGCGAAACTGCACGGCCGGGGCTACCAGGTCGTGGACAACTACGCAGACAGCCCGGCCACCTTCGTGCTGAAAGGAACCGTATCCCACGTCCGGGTCTAAATTGACCTGTTTTGGAGCAGGCTGAACGCGAACCAAGCAGACCTATAAGGAATAGGCCAGGCAGGCCCTGGAGCTGGAGGGCCGAGCGCGGGTTTCCGTGTGCCCGGCCGCTCACGCCGGTGGGGGTTTCCCCTCGCAGCACCTGCTCCACGACCGGCCGTCTCGACCGCACACCCAAGCGGCCCCATGGGCCACCGGGCGCCGCAGGTGTAACAAAAGGAGCCCGGCCGGCGGTATCAGGACGTCCTGGTCCATCCCCAACGGGGGTTCGGGCTCTTCGGGACTAGAGGGCGGCTCCTCCCGCCCTCGAAGGGGGGGACTGCTCCATGCGGCGGTTCGCTTTCTCGCTGGCCACCGTCCTGGTAGCTGGTTCGGTGATGAGTATGGCGGGCGTGGCCTCGGCCGGGACCCACGCCAAGCCCGTGATCACGGCTACGCAGGTGAGCTTCACGATCCCCTCCAGCCCTGTCGGGGTGTGGCGACTGGTCCTCACTACCTATCCGCCGCCCACTCAGAAGCTGGGAATGACGCTGGCGGAGTCCGGCACTCTTACCCTTCCCGTGCCGCAGACGGACACGTGTTCCTTCCAGGCGGACGTCAAGGTGCAGGTCGGCGGGGTGGGCGACTTCGTCATGTACTCCTCGTCGAAGGCCGTTGTCCCCGGCTGCGGGCAAAGTGGCACGGGCCAGCGCTTCACCCCCGGGTACTGGAAGACCCACGAGGACGCCACCACCGCCCTGCTGCCCCAGACGCTTGGCGGCTACACCGTCTCCACCTTCGCCCAGGCATCGGCGATCTTCGACGCCATGGACTGCAGCGACGCGATCAACTGCCTGGCCGGGCACCTGCTGGCCGCCCAGCTCGACGTGGCGAACGGTTCAAGCATTTGCATCGCCGGCGTCATCTTCCAGGCCAACCAGTTGCTGACGAAGGTGGGATACGCGGGGCCGGCCAGCTACACGATCAGTGCCGCCCGGCGGGCCGCGGCCATCAGCCTGGAGCAGGAACTCGACAACTACACGAACGACTCGACCAGCACTAGCTGCTGATCTGCGGCACCAGACGCCGAGGGACCCGCCGGAAGGCCGGGTCCCTCGCGTTTTGGCGGACGTGGGCCCGCCTCCCGTCGTCACCAGCCGCTTTTTGGCACGGGCCTTTACCGCTATTGACCGGAATCTGAGGAAAGAGCTACGTTCGGCCAGGGACGGCGCGCCGCGGAGCGGGGGTGCGGCGGCGCCATTCGGATTCGCGCAAGGCGACCGAAGGAGGCGCGCTCATGGCCTGCATGTCTGGATCTCGCTACCCGCGCCCTTGGCTGCTGCTGGCGGCCAGTGTGGCGGTGACCGCCTTGGCCGTGCCCAGCGCCAGCCTGGCCGCATCGCATCCCGCCGCGGCCGCACACCCGGCCTCGGGCACCTCGTCCTACCAGGGACACGCCTTCGGCAACCTGGACTGCAACGGGCACAGCCCGATCCAGCATCCGATCAAGATCGGCAGTTACCTGTGCGCCGAGGTCCACGGCGGGCCGCACAACGGTCACCTGGAGGACAACGGCTACTACATCGGCCACGACGAGCCGACCGTGCAGTTCTACTCGAACAAGCCGAACTCCTCGAACAACGTCAGCTACGTGCAGACCCTGCCCCGCGACCCGAGCGCCGCGCCCACGGTGAACGGGCCGCTGAAGGACACCACGCACTTCTTCGAGCTGATGCCGACGCTGTGGTACGCGATGGCGCTCTGCGACCCGAACTCGTTCCCGCTGCTGCCCTGCAAGCCGGACAGCGACACCAACTCGCCGCACGGCAACTACCCGGGCGGCGGCAGCGCGTTCCTTGAGGTGCAGTTCTACCCGCCCGGCTTCGCCCCGTTCGTGGACGGCCTGAGCTGTGACGGCACGCACTGGTGCGCGGCGCTGACCATCGACTCGCTGGAATGCCAGGCCGGGTTCGGCGTCTGCAACAACAACTGCGTCGAGCCGATCAACTTCGCGTTCCTCCAGACCAACGGCGTTCCCACCGGGCCGCCAAGCCCGCAGCACGCCAACCTCAACACCGTGACGCCCAACCAGCGCACCCTGCTGATGAACCCCGGCGACAAGCTCGCCATCCACATCTTCGACAACAAGAGCGCGGGTGCACTGGAAACACGGGTCCGAGATCTCAGTACCGGGACAACCGGGTTCATGCTGGCCTCGGCCAAGAACGGCTTCATGAACACCTCGATCGCGGACTGCAGCGGCACGCCGTTCAGCTTCCGGCCGGAGTACTCCACCGCCAGCACGATCAACCAGGGCGGCTGGGCGGCCGCGAACATCAACGTCGCCTACGAGGTCGGGCACTTCACCCCCTGCACCAAACTGAAGGTCTTCGCGCCGGTGAACGTGCACGGCTTCGCCGACCCGTCGTGGAACTTCTGCGGCGGCCCGTACGAGAACGCCGGGCCGCCGGACGGCTCGGGCGGCAGCGGCGAGCCGAACGATGCCCCGTGCTACAAGGCCGGGGATACCCACGGCCAGTTGCACGCCGATCCCGACCTGGTGACCGGCTGCACCGGTGGTGACCTCGACTACGACGGCACCTCCTACTGGGCCAACTGGCCGAACTCGGTCACCCCGGGCATGTTCCCGTCACCGCTGACCATCACGCCGCCGACTACGGGCGGGGCGGGCTACACGCAGATGCAGTTCCTGACCGACAACCCGGCCACGAACAACCACTGCAACCCGCAGACCTTCGCCGGCTGCGTGGTGCCGCCGACGCAGGCGCCCGGCAAGTTCTACCCCTACTGGACGCTGGCCAACGTCAAGGGCACCTGCGTCTGGGAGTTCGGGCAGATGACCAACGGCAAGACCTTTGGCGGCGACAAGCAGTACGGCAAGCCGACCGCGGCCCTCGGCCTCCTGGAGGACGCGAGCGCGATCATCCCCAACCCGCACTGCTGATCTCGCTCACCCGCGGGGCTGTCCGTGGCGGCAGCCCCGGCGGCCGCGATCGGGCGTGACGGCTGAGGAGGAAGTGCTCCCCGCCGCGGCGGGGAGGGCATGCGGCCCGGCCCGCAGGCCCACCATGAGGCCGTAGCCGCCGATCAGGGCGGCCAGCGCGCACCCCCCGGTCCCCAGCGGCAGGCTCAGCCCGAGCATGAGTGCCACCGCGGCGGCGTAGGATGCGGCCCAGTAAAAGGCCGTGGTCAGGGAACCCGGCGGCATTGCCGCGCCCACGGCGACCAATGCCGCCACCGCGACCGCGGCGTCGGCCGCGCAGCACCGGACCGGGCACCGGCCGGTCGGCCAGATCCGCAGCGCGAGCCAGCCGGACCAGGCCAGGCAGGCACCGGCCGCCGCCACGCCGAGCCACGGCCGCGTATAGGCGGAGAATCCCAGCGCAATGGTCGCAGTCGCCTGCAGCAATGGCACGACGCGCATAAGCAGCGCCAAACGCACGAGCGCCCGCTGCATACGCAAAGTATAGGCAGGCCGGGGTATCCCAACGGTTAAGCGGCCAATGTCACCTTCCGCGCTGACCTGGTGCCGTGGTGCTGTGTGGTGGCGGCGCGGGGGCCGGCCCGGCTCGCCGGCTGGTGGCCACCGCGGCGAAGGACCGGCGGTCCCCGGCCCATCCCGCGCGCGGCACCGCGTCGTCCAGGCTGCGCAGGCCGGCCTCGCTCAGCGCGGCGCCGGCTGCCGCCGCGTTCTGCTCGATGCGGTCGAGGCGGCGGGTGCCGGGAATGGGCACGACATCGGGTCCCTGGGCGAGCAGCCAGGCCAGGGCGAGCTGTGCCGGGGTGAGCCCGAGGCCGTCGGCCACGCGGCGCAGCGCGGCCACCCGGGCCAGGTTCTGATCGAGGTCGCCGCCCTGGAACCGGGGATCGCCGCGGCGGAAGTCGCTGCCGTCGATGTCGTCGCGGGTCAACGTGGCGGTGAGCATGCCGCGGCCGAGCGGGCTGTAGGGCACGATCCCGGCGCCCAGCCGGCGCGCCGCGGGGATGATGTCGTCCTCCGGGTCGCGCCAGAGCAGTGACCATTCGAACTGGACCGCGCTGATGGGGTGCACCGCGGCGGCCTGTTCGAGCTGGGCCGGGGTGACCTCGGAAACGCCCAGATGGCGGACCTTGCCCTCGGTGACGAGCTGGGCCATCACGCCGATGGTGTCGGCGATCGGCACCTGCGGATCGACGCGGTGCAGGTAGTACAAGTCGATGACGCCGACGCCGAGCCGGGCCAGGGACGCCTCGCAGTAGCCGCGCACGTGCTCGGGCCGGCCGTCCAGGTGGACGCCGCCGGAGTCCCTGACGATGCCGAACTTCGTGGCCACCTGGACCTGCCAGGGCAGCCCGGCCAGCGCCCGGCCGATCAGCCGCTCGTTGTGCCCCTGGCCGTAGCTCATCGCGGTATCGAACATGGTGACGCCCAGCTCGGCGGCCCGGCGGATCGCACGGACCGACTCGTCTTCGTCGGCGGGCCCGTATCCCTGGGACAGGCCCATGCAGCCCATGCCGAGGGCGGAGGTCACCATCCCGTCACTGCCGAGGTGTCGTTGCCGCATGGTCTCAGCATCGGCGCCGCACGCTGATAAGTCCAAGACCTACTTGTGCTTAGACCTATAAGGGATCATTCTAAATACGTGGAGCTGCGGCAGCTTGCCTACTTCGACGCGGTGGCGCGCCACGGCAGCTTCACCAAGGCCGCCCAGCGGCTGCACATCGCGCAGCCGGCCGTGTCCGCGCAGATCAGGCGGCTGGAAACCGAACTCGGCGCGAGGCTACTCGAGCGCACCACCCGGCGCGTGGCACTGACCTACGCGGGTGAGCTGTTCCTCGCCCGGGCCCGCCAGGTGCTGGCCCAGCTCGACGGTGCCCGCGCCGACCTGGACGAGCTCAGCGCGATGCTGCGCGGCCAGGTCCGGATCGGCGCGACCCAGGTCGTCGGCTCGCTGGACCTGCCCGCGGCGTTGGCCTCGTTCCGCCGCCGCTACCCCGGGGTGAGCCTCGCCCTGCACACCGGCCTGATCGCGAAGCTGCTCGGCATGCTGGACGCCGGTGCGGTGGACCTGATCATCGGCCCGGTGCACGACGATCTCCCCGCGGCCTATCACGCCCGGCCGCTGGTGCCCGAGAGCCTGGTGCTGGTGACTGCCCCGGGCCACCCGCTGGCGGGGCACCGGGACGGCACGCTCGCGGCCGTCCGCGGGGAGCCGTTCGCCTGCCTGCCGGCCGGCAGCGGGCTGCACGCGATCCTCCTCGGTGCCGCCGCGGCCGAGGGCTTCGAGCCGCGCATCGAGTTCGAGACCTACAGCCCGGCCAGCATCAGGGAACTGGTGTCCGCCGGGCTGGGGGTCGCGCTGCTCGCCCGGTCGGCGGCGGTTCGCCCGGGGCCGGCGATCGGCGTCTGCGAGCTGGCGCGCGCGCCCGGGCACCCGCCAATCGGCCTGATCCGGTCCCGGGCGCGGCCGCTCGCCCCGGCGCCGCGGGCCTTCGGGGACCACCTCGCCCGGGCCGCCGGACCGGCCGCCGGCGGGCACCGGCCGGCGCCGGATGACTGACCGGGGAATGCGAGCATCAGCGCAGGACAAACCCTGGCAAAGAGCCCCGGGGGCGATCGGATCCGTGTGGCATCCTTGCCGCCATGAGGGCAGGTAAGTCCCGGTGGGACGAGGGTCGGTCCCGGTGGGACGAGGGTCGGTCCCGGTGGGACGAGCCCGCGGCACCGGCCAGGTACGCGGCGAGCAAGGTGCCGCTGATCACCGTCTACTTCTGGATCATCAAGCTGCTGAGCACCGCCATGGGCGAGGCAACCTCGGACTACATGGTCCGCACGATCGACCCGGTGATCGCGGTGCTGATCGGTTTCGCCGGTTTCGTGGTCGCGATGGTGCTCCAGTTGCGGGCCAAGGCCTACAGCGCCTGGATCTACTGGCTCGCGGTCGTCATGGTCGCCGTGTTCGGCACGCAGGCCGCCGACGTGCTGCACATCAAGTTCGGTGTCCCGTACACCGCGTCCACCGCGTTCTACGCGGTCGTGCTCGCGGTGATCTTCATCCTCTGGTACCGGACCGAGCGGACGCTGTCCATCCACAGCATCCGCACGCCCCGGCGGGAGCTGTTCTACTGGGCCACGGTGCTGGCCACGTTCGCGATGGGCACCGCGACCGGCGACATGACCGCCAGGACGCTGAACCTGGGCTACCTCGCCTCGGGCATCTGGTTCTCGATCGCTTTCGCGGCGGTGGCGGTGGCGCACTGGAAGTTCCGGCTCAACCCGATCCTGGCCTTCTGGATCGCCTACGTGCTGACCCGGCCGGTCGGCGCGTCGTTCGCGGACTACGTGGCCTTCCCGCACTCGGTGGGCGGCCTGGGCGCAGGGCACGGCACGGTCGCGCTGGTGCTGACCTTCATGATCGTCATTCTCGTCGGCTACCTGGCGGTGACCCGCAAGGATGCCGAGGACCCACGGCAGGTGGCGGCCTCGCCCGCACCGGCCCGGCAGCGCCGCGCCGTGCCCCGGCAGCCCGGATACCTGCCCGTGCAGCCACCGCCACCGGGCGAGGCCTGGCCGCCCCGCCACGAGTGGCCAGAACGCGACCAGCGGCCAGCGCGCGGCGCATCGCCAGCACGCGGTCAGCGGCCAGCGCGCGGCCAGCGGCCGCCCCGCGACGCGTGGCCGGCGCGGGACCAGCGGCCGTCGCGCCGGCCCTGGGAAACCGAGGATGCGGCCGAGCAGACGGCGGAGGGGTTCTTCGCCTGGGACGATCAGTAGCCCGGCCCAGGACGACTGTCGGTGGGCCCGCCTACTATGAGACACCATGGCCAGCACACCTGAGGCCGGCACGCTGCCCCGTGTCGAGCCAGACGAACTCGAGGCATACCGCCGCGAGCTGACCGGGTACTGCTACCGGATGCTCGGCTCCGGCTACGAGGCCGAGGACGCCGTGCAGGACACCATGCTCCGGGCGTGGCGTTCGGCCGGCCGTTTCGAAGGCCGGTCAAGCGTGCGCGCGTGGCTCTACCGCATCGCCACCAACGTATGCATGGACATGCTCCGCGGCCGCAAGCGGCGGGCCCGGCCGATGGAGCTCGGGCCGTCCTCGCCGCCGGACGAGGGGCATCTGGGCGGCACGCTGCCCGAGCACCTGTGGATCTCGCCGATCCCGGATGCCCGGGTCCTGCCCGAGGACGGCGATCCGGCCGAGATCGCGGTCACCAGGGAGACCGTCCGCCTGGCGTTCGTGACCGCGCTGCAGCATCTGCCGGCCCGGCAGCGGGCCGTCCTCATCCTCTGCGAGGTGCTGCGCTGGCCGGCGGCGGAGACCGCCCGGCTCCTGGACACCAGCGTGGCGGCGGTCAACAGCGCGCTGCAGCGGGCCCGGGCCACCCTGGCCGCCCTCCCGGACACCGCGCGGCCCGGTAAGGTGGCCGCCGACCAGGCGTCCCTGCTCGCCCGGTATGTCAGCGCGTTCGAGCGCTACGACATGGCCAGCCTGGTCACCCTGCTGCACGAGGACGCCGTCCAGTCGATGCCGCCGTTCGCCATGTGGATCCAGGGCGCGAAGAACATCACCTCCTGGATGGTCCAGCCCGGGCCGAGCGAGTGCCGCGGCTCAAGGCTGCTGCCGGTCAAGGCCAGCGGGTGCCCCGGGTACGGGCAATACCGCCCCGACCCGGCGGGCGGGTACAAGCCGTGGGCACTGCAGGTGCTGGAGATCTCCGGCGGCCGCATCGCCGGGATGCACTTCTTCCTCGACGCCGATAACCTGTTCCCCGCCTTCGGGCTCCCGGCCCACCTCCCGGCGTAACAAGGCCGAGGCGGGCAAGGCTGCTCGGTGACCACAGGCCACCTTCGCCGAAGCCCGCAGTATTGTCCGGGGGGACGACCCCCGGACCCCCCGGAGAGGGCGGGCAAGGCTGCTCGGTGACCACGGGCCACCTTCGCCGAAGCCCGCGCAGTGCTAGCCCAGGGGGGCGACCCCCTGGAACCCCCGCACTGTCCGGGGACCCCCCGGACCCCCCGGAGAGGGCAGCCGCACGCAGGAGGGAGCACCGCCGATGACGCTCGTCGGGGCATGCCAGATCGGGCTCGCGGTCGGTGAGGTCGCGGCCAACCGCGCGGCCGCCGCGGCCGTGATCGGGGAGGCCGCGCGCCGCGGCGCCGAACTCGTGGTGCTGCCGGAACTGTGCGACAGCGGCTACGTGTTCAGCGGCGAGGCCGAGGCGCGGGCCCTGGCTGCCCCGGCCGCCGACAGCCCGACGCTGCGGGAGTGGCAGGAACTGGCCGGGCGGTACGGCACCACGATTGCGGGCGGGTTCTGTGAGCTGGGTGACGACGGCCTGGTCTACAACAGCGCCGCCGTGGTCGGCCGGGACGGCGTCCTGGCCGTCTACCGCAAGGCGCACCTGTGGGACGCCGAGAAGCTCGTCTTCACGCCGGGGGACGCGCCGCCGCCCGTGGTCGGCCTGCCGTTCGGCCGGGTCGGCCTGATGATCTGCTACGACCTGGAGTTCCCCGAATGGGTCAGGCTCCCGGCGCTGGCCGGGGCCGACCTCATCGCGGCACCGGTGAACTGGCCGGCCATGCCGGTGCCCGCGGGGGAGCGGCCCTGCGACGTCGTCCGGGTGCAGGCGGACGCCTGCGTGAACGGCGTGTTCGTCGCGGTCGCGGACCGGTGCCGGGCGGAGCGTGGCGTCTCCTGGGTCGGCGGCAGCGTCATCGTGGGGCCGGACGGCTACCCGCTGGCCGGGCCGGCCACCGCGGGCTCCCAGGTGATCCTGGTGGCGGACTGCGAGCTGGCCCGGGCCAGGAACAAGCAGATCAGCACCCACAACGACGTGCTCGCCGACCGCCGCCCGCCGCTGTACCGGCCGGTCGCCGAATAGGGCGCTACGGCTCCTCTATGGTGTCCCCGTCCCTGTCCCTGACCAGGATGCTGAGCAGCCACCCGACGACGCCCACGATGATCGCGCCCCAGAAGGCCGGCCAGAAACCCGTGATGTGGAATGGCAGCTTGAGCTTGCCGGCCAGGTAGCTGGTGAGCCAGAGCAGCAGGGCGTTGACGACGAGGGCGATGAGGCCGAGCGTGAGGACGTAGAACGCACACCCGATCGTCTTGACGATCGGCTTGAGTACCGCGTTCACCACGCCGAAGATCAGCGCTACGGCGATGAGCGTAAGCGCTTTGGATCCCAGCGAGGCGGTCGTCAGCTCGATACCAGGCACCACCGCCGCCGCCACCGCCAGGGCGATCGCAGAGGCCACGATACGGATCACGAAGCGCATGACTCATCTTGACATAACGGGCTTCCCGCTGGGCCCGGCTCACCACCGTGCGTTCGCCGCCCGGCACGGCGGCGGGCCGGCGATGGGCGGTAATGCGGGCCTTTCCGCCGCCCGTGATTAGCGCACGTACTATGCCAATTCGAAGTAACGGTGATATCGGCGGCGTAACTTGAATGGCCGGTCAAGTGGTATACCTTCGGCGGTCCGCTGGACACTCGCGCAGAATCCATGACACGATGATTACTGGCAGGCTCGGCGGGCCTGAAGCGAGGCGGCCGCCGGGGACGGAAGAGGCACCCCGCCGCCCTCTTCCGGGGGGATGACGCCGCGTTGCGCGGCGCAAGCCGTTTCTGGGTCAATCCGGGCTGTTCGCATTCGGATTTCGCCATTGAACGGTGATGGTAAGGGGGAGGGATATGGGGTGTGTATGGCAGTCTGAATACGCCCCGGAACCGAGAAACGCCGACGCAAGGGCGCACCATCGTGCTCCGGCACGGCACCGCAAGCCATCGCTGTGGCGACGGGCGGCGGCGGCACCAGGGCCGCTCTTGCTGGCCGCGGCTGGCCGAATCCGGTGGGACCCCGGCCGGCTGGCGCCCCAGGCCCGCTGGCGATAGCACACGAAGACGGCGCCACTTCGGCGGGCAGCAGGCCAGGATTCCGCGCTGCGGCCGCTATTTCCAGCGGAAATGCACGAAAAGCCGGCCGTAATTCTTGGAGTCTTTCTCGACCCGGTGATACAGGGCTTTGATCTCTTTTTGATCGAGGAACCTGAGGACCCGCTTCTTTAGCTGGCCCGAGCCTTTACCGGGAATGATCTCGATGACCGGCGCCTTCTTCGCCACCGCTTCGTCGATGATGGCCCGCAGCGCCCGGTCGATGTCGTAACCCCGGTTGTAGATGTCGTGCAGGTCCAGCTTGAGCTTCATCGCGCCGTCTTTCGTCGCCCGGTAGGCCCAGCGTAGCGGTGCCCAGCGAGCCGGCCGGGGGACCGGGCCGGGCCGGTCCCGAGGCACGCCCTAGCCATGCCGCGCAGCCGTCAGGCCGAGGCGTCGGATGATCTCGTCGGCGGTCTCGGCCGGGGACCGGGCGGCGGTTACCACCAGGGTGGATTCGGCGTCACCGGGCATTTCCAGGTCGGCGAGCTGGCTCCGCAGCAGCCTCGCCGGGAAGAAGTGGCCGCGCCGCACCACCAGCCTGGCCGCGAGCGTGTCCGGGTCGGCTTGCAGGATCACGATCCGCACCGCGGGCCTGCCGCGGTACAGGTAGTCGCGGTAGGAGCGCTTGAGCGCGGAACAGGCGATCACGGCGGACTCGCCGGCGCCGATCCGCTGATCCATCCAGGCGGCGACGGTCGCCAGCCATGGCCAGCGGTCGGCATCGGTGAGCGGCACGCCGGAGCGCATCTTGGCGATGTCCTCGGGCGAATGCAGCGCGTCGGTGTCCTCGTAGGCCCAGCCCAGGCGCGCGGCCAGCACCGTGCCCACGGCCGACTTGCCGCTGCCGGAGACCCCGGCCAGGACCACGATCATGTCGTAGCAGCCTACCGGCCGGGCCGCCGGGTGCCACGGCCCGCGGCCGCCTGGGCCGGTGCCCGCCGGGCCGACTCAGGACAGGGTGATCGTGACGCAGCAGCGTCCCTCGGCCGGGTCGAGCCGGGCCTGCGCGCCGCTGCCAAGCTCCTCGATGAGGCCGCCGAGCAGGTGCAGGTTCATCGCGCAGACGAGCCCCGCGTGCCGGGCGGCCAGGTGAATGCTCCCATCGGGGCCGTGCCGGGGCTCGTAGCCGCACCGGCTGAGCAGCTCCCCTCATCCTCCCCGTCAAACCGCGCCGGTCCCACCTGCCCCGGCCACACCCCCGCGGCTTCAGAGGAACCGCAGAAGCCACGCCGGCGCCCGGCAGAATCACCCCTGGTTACCTCGGATGTATCGAGCCCGGCAGACCCGCTGCCGGGCATGACCCGAGGAGCACACCCCCATGAGCGCCGTCGTCTGGGCCAACATCCTGCTGACCCTCCCCTTCCTGGTCATCTTCATCGGGATCCCGCTCTGGATGACCTTCAAGCGCCCGCAGACCGGCCCCGACCACACCGGGGCCCGCGCCTACCTGCGCAGCCGCACCGCCTTCGCCCAGGCCCTGACCCGTCGGCAGGCCGCCCGTGCGCGCACGGCCGCGGGAGTTCGCAGCGATGCGGCGTAGCAGGCCGGCCGGTGCGGCCCGGCCGGGCTGAGGGCGGACAACGGCAGGCTGGCACCCGGCAACGGCCGGCTGCCAGCCTGCCGTTGCTAGGCCTGGGCATGCAGCGCCGACAACCCGGGCCGGCCGGCCACGCCCGGACCGGGTCGCCGGGGATGCGCCGGCGGGCCAGACTGGTGCCCACAGGCTTCGCCAGCGGGGGGCCCGTGGGATGGGAGGACCAGCGATGGCAGAGGGAGCCCGGCTCGGCTCCGTGGTCATGTTCGTGCACGACCTGGACAGGTCGGTGGCCTTCTACGCCGACGTCCTGGCGCTGGAGGTGGCCGACCGCAGCCCGACGGCGGCCCTGCTCAGCAGCGCCGGCGGCGCGGGCCTGATCCTGCGGGCCATGGGTGGCGTCGCGTCCCACCCGCTCGGGTCCGTGGGCGTCCAGTACGTGGTGTGGACCGCCGCCGGAGAGGAGGACCTGGCCCGGTGCGAGCGCGCGCTGGCCGGGCGCGGGGCTCATCGCGGCACCCGCAGCCACGACGGCGTGACGCTGGTAGAGGGCCGGGATCCCGACGACATGGTGGTGATGGTCAGCCACCCGGGGCCCGACCAGGTGCCGCTGCGCGAGCTGCCGGTGCGGATCTACGGGTGGTGAGCGCGGGCCGGGCCGGGCCGCCGGGCCCGGCCTGGCTAGGCTGGATCGCGTGCTCGGGCTCCCTGACGGCATCCGCGGCTGCCTGTTCGACCTGGACGGGGTGCTGACGAAGACCGCGCGGGTCCACGACGCGGCGTGGCGGGAGATGTTCGACGGCTACCTGCGGGAGCGCTCCGAGCGGACCGGTGAGCCGTTCGTGCCCTTCGATCCCGTCGCGGACTACGAGCACTTCGTCGACGGGAAGCCCCGGGCCGACGGGACCCGCGCGTTCCTCGAATCCCGGGGCATCCGGCTGGCCGAGGGCGGCCCGGACGACCCGCCCGGTGCGGAGACGGTCGAGGGCCTGTCCAACCGCAAGAACGAGATCCTGCTGCGCCGGATCCGGGAGGACGGCGTGGCGGCCTACCCGGGCTCGGTCCGCTACGTGCGGGCCGCCGCCGGGGCGGGCCTGCGCCGCGCCGTCGTGACATCCAGCGCCAACGGCCGCGACGTGCTCGCCAGCGCCGGGATCGGGGACCTGTTCGAGGCGCGGATCGACGGGCTGACCGCCGGGCGGGAGGGGCTGCGGGGCAAGCCGGCCCCGGACACGTTCCTGGCCGGGGCGCGGGCTCTTGGGCTCGAGCCACGGGCGGCGGCGGTCTTCGAGGACGCGCTGGCCGGCGTGGCGGCCGGCCGGGCCGGCCGGTTCGGGTTCGTGGTCGGGGTGGACCGCCTCGGGCAGGCGGAAGCGCTGCGGGAGCACGGCGCGGACGTGGTGGTGGCCGACCTCGCCGAGCTGCTGGACGACCCGTGATCAAGCACCCGGTGTTCCACGTGGAACCGTGGTGCCTGCGCGAGAAGCCGCTGGACCTGGATGTGCTCGCGCAATCGGAGTCGGTGTTCGCGCTGTCCAACGGGCACATCGGCTGGCGGGCCAACCTCGACGAGGGCGAGCCGCACGGCCTGCCCGGCAGCTATCTCAACGGCGTCTACGAGAGCGGGCCGCTGGCCGCCGCGGAAGCGGCCTACGGCCTGCCGCCGTCCGGCCAGACGGTGGTCAACGTCACCAACGGCAAGCTGATCCGGCTGTTCGTGGACGACGAGCCGTTCGACGTGCGGTACGGCACGCTGCGCTCGCACGAGCGGGCCCTTGACTTCCGGGCCGGGGTGCTGCGCCGCCGGGCCGAATGGGTGTCCCCGGCCGGCGGCTCGGTCCGGGTGTCCGCCGACCGGCTGGTGTCGTTCACCCAGCGGGCGATCGCCGCGGTGCGGTACCAGGTGGAGCCGGTGGACGGCCCGGTGCGCATCGCGGTCCAGTCCGAGCTGCTGGCGAACGAGCAGCTGCCGCCGGGGACCGGCGACCCCCGGCACGGCACCGACATCGATCATCCGCTGGTGCAGGAGTACCACGGCGGGCAGGATCACGCCGTGGTCCTGGTGCACCGGACCGCGCACAGCGGGCTGCGCATCGGCGCCGCCATGGACCACCTGATCGACGGGCCGGGCGTCCACGTGGAAGGCCAGAGCTTCCCGGACGGCGGGGTGGTCACCGCCGCGGCGGTGCTGGCGCCGGGGCAGCGGCTGAGCGTGATCAAGTTCGTCGGCTACGGCTGGTCGGGGACCCGGTCCCTGCCGGGGGTCCGGGACCAGGTCTGGGCCGCCCTGACGGCGGCCAGGCAGAGCGGCTGGGACGGCCTGCTGGCCGAGCAGCGCGGCTTCCTCGACGACTTCTGGGACCGCGCCGACGTGGAGCTGGACGGGGACGCCGAGATACAGCAGGCGGTGCGGTTCGGGCTGTTCCACGTGCTGCAGGCCGGGGCGCGCGGGGAGAACCGGCCGATCCCGGCGAAGGGCCTGACCGGCCCCGGTTACGACGGGCACGCCTTCTGGGACACCGAGACCTTCGTGCTGCCGGTGCTCACGTTCACCGCGCCGGCCGCGGCCGCCAGCGCGCTGCGGTGGCGGCAGGACGTGCTGCCGGCCGCCCTGGACCGGGCGGCCCAGCTCGGCTTCGCGGGCGCGGCCTTCCCGTGGCGGACGATCCACGGCGAGGAGTGCTCCGGGTACTGGCCGGCCGGCACGGCCGCCTTCCACGTCAACGCGGACATCGCCGACGCCGTGGTCCGCTACGTGGACGCCACCGGCGACGCGGAGTTCGACCGGACGACCGGGATGGACCTGCTGGCCCACACCGCGCGGCTGTGGCGGTCGCTGGGCCACCACGACGCCGCGGGCCGGTTCCACCTCGACGGCGTCACCGGCCCGGACGAGTACAGCGCCATTGCCGACGACAACGTCTACACCAACCTGATGGCGCGCAAGAACCTGCTGGCGGCCGCGGCCGCGGCCGAGCGCTACCCGGACCGGGCCAGGGAACTGGGCATCGGCGCCGAGGAGTCGGCGAGCTGGCGGGACGCGGCGGAATCCATGCACGTCCCCTACGACGAGGCGCTCGGCGTGCACCCGCAGGCCGAGGGGTTCACCAGGCACCAGGTCTGGGACTTCGCCGGCACCCCCGCGGACCACTACCCGCTGCTGCTCCACTATCCCTACTTCGACCTGTACCGCAAGCAGGTCGTCAAGCAGGCCGACCTGGTGCTGGCCATGCACCTGTGCGACACCGATTTCACCGCGGCGCAGAAGGCACGGAACTTCGACTACTACGAGCGGCTGACCGTGCGGGACTCCTCGCTATCCGCCTGCACCCAGGCGGTCATCGCGGCCGAGGCCGGCCACCTCGGCCTGGCCCTCGACTACCTGGGCGAGGCCGCGCTGATGGATCTGCAGGACCTGGAGCGCAACACCCGCGACGGCGTGCACATCGCCGCGCTCGCGGGCGCCTGGCTCGCCCTGGTCTGCGGCTTCGCCGGCCTGCGTCACCATGGCAACATCCTCGGCTTCGCCCCCCGCCTCCCCGAGCCGCTCACCCGCCTGGCCTTCACCCTCGGATTCCGCGACCACCCCCTCCACGTCGAGGTAACCCAGCAGCGCGCCCGCTATGAACTCGCCGACGGTGATCCGCTAGAGATCACCCACCACGGCACCCCGGTCACGCTCGAACCCGGCCAGCCCCAAACCCGCCCCATCCCCCCGGCACCCCTGCGCTCCCGCCCTGCCCAGCCCCCGGGCCGCGAGCCAGAACGGCGCCAAGCCGCCGGCTCCGGCTGAACCTTGACCTAACCAGCACAAACCCTCAGAATGGTCTAAAAATCAGTCCTTTAGACCAGGGAGGGTCATGCCGGCCACGCCGGAGCACCTGGACGCGGTGGACCGCGCGATCGAGGCCGAGGCCGCGACCGCGTTCGCCTTCCTGGAGCGCCTAATCTCCGCCCCCAGCACGGTGGGCCGGGAGGCCAGGGCCCAGGCCGTGGTGGCCGGGGAACTCGCCAGGCTCGGCTTCGAGGTGCACGGCGTGCCGGTGCCGGAGCGGACCGCGGCGCACCCGGCGGCGGGCGTGCCGCAGTGCTCCTACGCCGGCCGGGAGAACATCCTCGGCCGCATCAATCCGGGCGGATCGCCGTCGTTGCTGTTCAACGGGCACGTCGATGTGGTCCCCGCCGAGGCCGCGGTCTGGTCCGGCGACCCGTTCGAGCCGGCCACCGCGGGCGGCTGGATGCGCGGCCGGGGCGCGGGCGACATGAAGGGCGGCTTCGCCATGGCCCTGCTGGCGGTGGCCGCGCTGCGCCGGGCCATGCCCGGCGCGCTGACCGGCGAACTCGGCTTCCTGTCCGTGATCGAGGAGGAGTGCACCGGCAACGGCACCCTGGCGGCCTGCGACGCCGGGGTGCTCGGCGACGCGGTCATCCTGCCCGAGCCGACCGGCCTGGACCTGCTGCTCGGCGGGGTCGGCATCCTGTGGGCCGAGATCGAGGCCGAGGGCGTCCCGGCGCACGCGGAGGCGGCCGACCGCGCGGTCAACCCGGTGCGCGGCGTCCCGGTCATCCTCCGGGCGCTGGCGGGCCTGGAGGAGGAACTGGCCGCCCACACCGGCGACCCGGCGTTCGCCGGCGTCGCCCGGCCCTACAACGTCAACGTCGGCACGGTCCGGGCCGGCGACTGGGCGTCCAGCGTCCCGGCGCGGGTGCGGCTGAGCGTCCGCGTGGGGTACCCGCGGCGGTGGACCGCGAACGAGGCGTTCGGCCGGGTGCGCGCCGCCGTGCTCGCGGCCGCGGCCGCCGACCCATGGCTCGCCGCGCACCCGCCGGTGCTGCGGCAGACCGGCTTCCGCGCCCAGGGCTACCTGCTGCGGCACGACCACCCGCTGGTGACGTCGGTCGCCGACGCGCATGCCGGCGCGCACGGCGACCGGCCCGCGCCGATCGTGCTCGGCAGTACCACCGATGCCCGCTACTACCTGAACCAGTTCGGCAGGCCGGCCCTGGCCTACGGGCCCGTGGCGCGCAACATCCACGCCCCCGACGAGGCGGTCGAACTGGCCAGCATCGTGCGCGGGGCCCGGACCCTGGCCAGGTTCATCGTCGGGTTCTTCGCCGACGGCGGCCTCCCCGGCGCGGGCCGCCCGCGCAAACGCCAGCGAGTCCGGTCATGACGGCGTCCGGCGCGCCCGAGCCGGCCGGCGAGCTGCTCGGCAATCTCCTGGCGCCGATCACGCTGCGGACCGCGGGCGAGCGCATCGCGGAGCGGTTCGTCACGGCCATCGCGCTCGGCGAGTTCGTTCCCGGCCAGCGGCTGCCGCCGGAGCGGGAACTCGCGGCCATGCTCGAGGTCAGCCGGACGACGGTGCGCGAGGCGCTACAGCGGCTCCAGGCGGCCGGGTATGTGACCGCCAGGCGCGGCCGGGGCGGGGGCACGTTCGTCCGGACCGGGCAGGGCCCCGGCTCCGACGAGATGATCCGCCGCACCCTGGTGCCCGCCTGGGCGCAGCTCACCGAGCTGCTGGACTTCCGGCAGCTCGTCGAGCAGCTCATCGCGCGGACCGCGGCGCTGCGCCGCGGGGAAAGCGACATTCATGCCATACGCGAGGCCGTGACCAGGTACTCCCGCGCCGCGGACCGGGACGCCTCCAGGCTCGCCGACCAGGCGCTGCACCAGGCGATCGCGGCCGCGGCGCACAACGCGCGGCTGGCCGAGCTCAGTGCCCAGATCCGCCGGGAGGTCAGCTTCGGCTTCGACGCCGAGCCCTACACCCCGGAGGTCCGGCAGCGGGCGGTGCACCAGCATCCCGAGCTGGCCGAGGCGGTCATCGCGGGCGATCCCGAGCGGGCGGCCAGCCTCGCGGCCCGGCACTTCTCACTGACCGAGGAAATGCTCACCGGGCTGCACGCCCGGATCCGGCTCCGATCTGGAGGAGAAAGCGATGCCCGTGACCAGGGTCAATGACATCGACGTGAACTACAAGCTGGAGGGCGACGGCCCGGAGACCGTCGTCCTGATCAACGGCCTGGCCGACGACCTGGAGACCTGGGCCTTCCAGATGGACGACTTCCTCGGCGCCGGCTACCGGGTGCTGCGCTTCGACAACCGGGGCGTCGGGGCCACCTCCAAGCCGGCCGGGCCCTACTCCAGCCGGATGCTCGCCGACGACGCGAAGGCGCTGGTGGATGCGCTGGGCATCAGCGACTTCCACCTGATGGGCGTGTCCATGGGCGGCATGATCGCCCAGGAGTACGCGCTGGCCTACGGCGGCGACCTGCGGTCCGCCACGTTCGCCTGCACCTACGCGGCGCCGGGCCCGTTCTGCTCCCGGATGTTCGCCATGTGGGAGGCGATGGCGCCGGTCACCGGCGTCCCGTTCATCATGCGGGACGTCACGCTGTGGGCGTTCACGGTCCCGTTCTTCGAAGAGCGGGGCGAGGAGGCCGCGGAGTTCGAGACCGCGATGCGCTACATGGACCAGCCGGCGCACGCCTATCTCGCGCAGCTCGCGGTGATCCAGCAGCACGACACCACGGCGCGGCTCGGCGGCCTCGGCGTCCCGGTCCTGGTGCTGGCGGGGGAGCAGGACATCCTGATCCCGGTCTCGCTGTCCCGGCGGCTGGCCGGCCTGGTGCCCGGCGCCGAGTGGGCGACCACCAAGGGCGGCCACGCCTGCCTGTGGGAGCACCCGGCCGAGTTCAACCAGGCCTTCCTCGAATTCACCAAGCGACACGGAAGGGGCTAGCGATGGCCAACTCCCCCCAGGCGCTGCGGCGCGGCCAGCTCGGGCTGTTCGGTGTGATCATGCCGGGACTGGCCCAGGTGGCTCCGGCGTTCAACCTGTTCTTCACCACCGGCGTCATGGTCGCCCTGGCGGGCGCGTCCGCGCCGCTGATCTTCCTGATCTCCATGGTCGGGATGGGCGCCACGGCGAGCAGCCTGGCCCAGTTCGCCGGCGTCTACCCCAGCGCCGGTTCGTTCATCACCTACATCACCAAGGCGATCGGCACCAAGGTCGCGGTGGCCATCGGCGTCATCACGATCCTGGGGTACATCATCGCGTTCGGCGGCATCTACATCTTCGTCGGCCAGTACATCGTGCAGAACGTGCTCGGTGACCCGCACGTCTGGGGCATTACCCAGATCGTCACGATCCTCTATGGCGCGCTCGTGGTCGCGCCGGTGGTGGTGGGCCTGAAGTTCGGCGTCCGGGTCACCGTCGCGCTGTACCTGTTCGAGGTGGTGCTGCTGCTCGCGCTCAGCCTGACCATCCTGGCCAGGGGCGGGGCCAGCGGGCTGTCCGCGACGCCGTTCCAGTGGCCGGGCGGGTCCAAGGACGTGCTGCTCGCGTTCAGCCTGGCGGTGCTGGCGTTCGGCGGGTTCGAGGCGGCGGCGCCGCTGGCCGAGGAGACCCGCGACCCGCGCCGCAACGTCCCGCTCGCGGTCGTCGGCGCGGTCGTCGTCAGCGGCATCATCTACGTGATCGGGTCCTACGCCCTGGTCACCGCGTTCGGCGCGGCGCACGCCGGGACGCTGGCCGCCGACCCCAACCCGTTCCACACCGCGGCCCACGCGTTCGTGCCGTTCGTCGCCCCGCTGATCACCTGGGTGTTCCTGTCCAGCGTGACGAGTTCCTACGTGGCGGCGAACACGCAGACCTCCCGGGTGATCTTCGCGGGCGCCCGCGGCGGGCTGTGGACCAGGACACTGGCCGGGGTGACCCCCCGGTTCCGCACGCCGGCCGCGGCCGCGATCGCGTTCGTCGCGCCGAGCATCCTGATCGGCGTCGTCTCCACGGCGTTCACCGACCCTGGCACCGCGTCCGGCTTCCTCGGCACCTTCGGGATCCTCGGGCTGATCATCATGTACCTGGCCGCGAACGTGGCGCTGATCGTGGAGTGGGCCAAGTTCCGCCGCCAGGGCATCCACAAGAATGCATGGCTGTGGCTGGTCACGCCGGTCATCGGGGCCGCCGTGCTGGCCATCCCGATCTGGGGTGACCTGCGGCCGGGCCAGCCGAGCCCGTTCAACACGCTGCCCTGGCTGACGCTCGGCCTGATCGCCGTCGGGGTGATCTACGCCGTGGTGCTCGGTATCATCCGCCCGGACGTGCTGGACCGGGCCCCGGCCCTGCTGGAGGGCGAGGAGAGCGCAGCGAAGGATCCGATGCCGGCCGGCTGAGGCACGCGGGCAACAGGAAGGCGCCCGGCCCGGGGCGGGGACTCGGGCCGGACGCCGGCATGTGGCCGGGGCGCTGCCCCGGGTGCCCTCCGGCGGCTCAGTCGTCGGTGGCCCTCAGGATAAACGCGCCGAAGCCTTTGTCTATCTCCTCATTGAGCATAAAGGCGAATCCGAGTATGAACAGCGCGGCGAGTGGCAGCACGGTGAGGTAAACCTTCCACTCCTGGCCCGCCTTCTGCTTATCGGTAACCCAGCGCTTTACCCGCGGCAGCCTGAAAACGACCAGGAAAATGCTGCATGCGGAGAGCTGGTACAGCCGCTGGTGCATGATGGGATTGCCGTCGACCGCGCCCGACGGGCCATTTGTCCCATGCTGGAACCCGAGCCCTTCCAGCAGTGCCAGGTGCAGGAACAGCAGCCCCCAGACCACGTAGGTCAGCTTCTGCAGCGGCTTCCAGTAACGGCCGAGCCATCGCTGGGCCACGTTGTTGCCGGTCAGGAACAGCGGGATCAGCAGCACCACCATGACGAAGCCCACGAGCAGGAACGAATGCCCGGCCAGCCGCCCGAACACGCCTCCCGCGAAGCCCGTCGTAATGGATGCGGCGGCCGCATCGCAGAACGCGGTCGCCGCGAACGTGAGGCCGTACCATCGCCGGAGCGGGACGAACCAGCGCTGCCTGGTGATGGCCGACAGGGGGGTGATGAGCAGGGTCAGCATCAACAGCAGCATTGACCCGGTGCCGAAGACGTCGGCCTCCACGCCGTTGAAGACATCACTGTTCAACGTAAAGAGCGCGGGCGACATAAAAACCAGCGGGGTAAACGCGGGAACCCGCAGCGCCCACAGCCACAGGGTCTGCCGCTTGACATCCCTGCCGAGGAACCTGGTTTCCGTGTCCATCCAGGCGTCCACCGAGGTGCCCCTGACAGTCGGCCGGGGTTCCGTCCGCTCAGTGGTGGTCGTGGCCATCAGCGTCTCCTAGCCTTTCACCGTCAGCCCCCCGGCCCAGTACCGCCGGGTGCGGGGCCGCCCCGCACCCGGCGGCTACTTCTTCTGCTTCTTCTGCGCGCGCTTGACCCGGCCGGCTTTGGCGCCGTGCTTCGCCTTCGCGCCGTGGCTCGCCTTGCCGTTGGGCTTTGCCTTCGAGTGATGCTGCGTGGTGGGGCGCGCCGCCTTCGGATGGTGGGTGCCGGGCGCGTCCGGCTGGCCCGGGCCCTGATTCTCCTGGAGGCTGTCCCCGTTCGTGGCGCCGGTCCCGGCCGACCGGAAGACGAAGAACCTGGCCCCGTGCAGGCCTACCTCCGTGGCGCCGACCACCCCGACGAACAGGACAAGCGCCACGGCCGCGGCCGACACCCTGCGCATCGCCTTGTACTGCCGGGTCTTGGGTTTCGTGGCCGGCTTGGTGGCCGGCCGGGCCCCCGGCCTGGTGGCTGGCCGGGGGCGCGGCGCGGTGGCGGGCCGGGTGGCTGGCTGAGCCGCGGGCCCGGCGTCCGGTTCGGTGACGGGCTCGAGGACGGGCACCGCCACGGTCGTGACGCCCCGCGGCGGGCCGGACAGGTTCTCGGTGACGTACGCGGCCACCCTGGCCAGTTCCGCCGACATCGCCATCAGGTGCGCCCGCAGCTCGGCGGCTTCCCGCTCGGCGGCCTCGCGGATCGCGGCGGCCTGCGCGGCGGCCATCTCCCTGATCTCGGCCGCTTCCCGTTCCGCGCCCTCGCGGATCGGCGCGGCCTCGGCGGCCGTCTGCTCCCTGATCTGGGCGGCTTCCCGTTCCGCGGCTTCGCGTACCGCGGCGGCATGCGCGGCGGCCTCCAGCCGTATCTCGGCCGCCTGCTGGTCGGCATCCGCGAGGATCCGCTGCGCCACCCGGACGGAGTCGGCGTTGCCCGGGTCCGCGGCCTGCCACCCCACCGCGCCCTGCTGCCCGGTGTCCGCGCCGGTGGTGAGCTGAAGCATGTTGGTGCTGCCCGGCCCGGTCCAGCCCTGGTCTGCGCCCGGCGGCTCGGTGAGCACGACCTGGAGGCGGCCGTCGCCAAAGGCCAGGTCGTAGTAGGTCTGCGGGATCGGGCCGGTGGTCCTGGCCAGTTGCGCCGACCAGCGCTGCGGCGTCTCCTCGGCCGAGCCGCCCGGTCCGGCGTAACCGGCCGGGACGCGGACATGCCGGCCCCGCGGCGGGGGCACCTGGGCAAGCGCCCGGCCCGTGCCCGGGTCGTGGTGCACCGCCGGGGCCGGTGCCGCCCCGAGCCGTTCCCGCCGTGGCAGGCCGGCCCCGCCCCGGGGCGGAGGCCCGCCCGGGCGCGTCTGGGGCGCGCCCGGGCCTGCCCGGCCGCCGCCGGGGTCGGTGGCCGGCCAGCTTGGGTAGTCATCGTCGGCGACCGGCCGGCCGGGGTCGCTCGCGGGCCAGCTCGGGTGGTCCGGGTAGGGCCGGCCCGGGCGGCCGGTGTCCGCGGGCCGGCCGTAGCCGGCGGTGGCGCCGACCGGCCGGCCGGGGTCGCTGGCGGGCCAGCTCGGGTGATCGCCGTAAGGCCAGTCCGGGCCGCCGGTACCGGGGGCCCGGCCCCGTGGCCCGGCGGCGGCATGGGGGCCGGTGCCCGGGCCACCGGCCCAGTCACCGCCGGGGCCCTGCGCCCTGGCGTGCGTCGGCGGACGGCGCCGCCCGCCGACCGCCCGGCGGCGCCTGCGCAGCAGCAGGCCAAGACCGGCGACGGCGAATGCCAGCAGCGCACCGCCGATCACCGGTTCCGCGATCGCGGCCGAGCCGCCGGCCGGGGCGCTGGCGGCCGCGGCACTGGCGGGCGCCGTGGCCTGGCCGTGCCGGGAGTGCCGGTGCACCACCCGGGAGGTGGCCTTCGCCGCCGTGGGCAGCGGGCCGAAATGCACGCCGGGGCCCGAGGCGTCCGGAGGGAGCAGGAGTATCCAGCCCGGCTCGACCGAATGCGGGTTCTCCAGCCGCTGGCCGTTGGGCTGGAGCCGGCCCTTGTTCAGGTTGAAGATCTCCATGAGCAGGCTGCCGTTGCCGAGCGTGGCGGCCGCGATGCTGAAGAGGGTGGGCACGGATCCGTGGCCGGGCGGCGGGACGATGTAGTACTTGACCTTGGCCGGTGCCGCGGCCGCGCTCGCTGGTGCCTGGATGCTGGCCCGCGCGGCGGCCACGGCCGGCCCGGCTCCCAGGACCGCGAGGGCCACGGTGATAGCGGCGGCCGCGGCCGGCGTCCTGGCCGCGGCCGCGGCGCCTCGCGCCGCCAGTCGCGGCAGCCGCCGCATGCTCCCGCTACCTGTCATCGTGCCTGTCGGCGCACCGGGCCTTCCCCGAGCTGCGGCCATAACCTGGCCACTGGCCGCGGCACCTGCGCGGATGCCGGCGACGGCCCTGCCTCAGGCCCCTGATGCGTAGCGACCACTATGGCCTCCAGCGGGAAGAAAGCGCACCGGGACCATGCCTTGATCCCGGCCGAGGGCGAGGACCGCGTGCGATCCCCGCCCGGGCGGCAGACTAGGGCACCGCGCCCGCGCCGGGACAGAGACGGATACCCCTCGGGGGACGGAAAACCCCTAAGGGGCCCAAGCCGTTCCTCGCGAAACGCCGGCGGCCAACCCGGGCCGGGGCCGCGATCCTCGCGGTCTGTTTCCTGCGGCACGGGGCTGATCTCAGCGGCTCGCGCGGTTCATCCTGCGGTCGCCGTTTTTCAGTATCCGGCGGGAGAGCGACACGCAGGCCGGCTGACCCGGCGCTCCGGCGGCCGGCCGCGGACCGCGGTTAGCGGATGGCGCGGGCCGGCCTGGCCTCCCAGGTGATCCACAGCGGGCGGTAGCCCTGCTGGCTCCAGAACGGCGCGGACAGCGGGTTCACCTGCTCGTAGTGCAGCAGCGTGACCCGCACACCGGCCGCGCCGATGTCCGCGTGCAGCCGTGCCACCAGCTCCGCGCCGATGCCACCGGCCCGCTCGCCGGGCGCGACGAACATCAGCATGAGGTAGGCCACCGGCGACGCGCGCACCAGCGGCGCGATCCAGCCGGCCAGTTCCGGGCGCTGGGCCGCCAGCAGCCCGATGGCCTGGCCGTCCCGCTCGGCCAGCCACATCCAGGGCTCCGGCCCGGCCAGCATCTCGCCGGCCTCGCGGCGCAGGGCGTCCAGCGTGTCCGGCCGTTCGCCGCCGTTGCCGAAATGCGCGTCGTACCGGATCACCTCCAGGCCCAGGCGGACCACGGCGCCGATGTCCGCGGGCCCGGCCCGCCGGAACCGGACGCCGGCCCGGCCCGGCTCCGCTCCGGCGTCACCCGCGCCGGAGGTGCCGCCGCCGCCGCCCGCCATGGGGCGGCCCGCCGGCCCGCCGGGCCGGCGGCCGGTCGTCCGCGCCGCGACGACCGCAAGCGGCGCGAAGCCGCGGCGCACCAGGGCCTTGACGCCGTCGATGTCCCGGCTGGGCCAGGTGATCACGGCGGCCGTGTCCTGGCTGTCGGTGCCCGGCAGCCAGGCGAGGTGGTCGCGCCACTGGCCCAGCAGCCGGTCCAGCGTGCCGCCGATGTCCGGGCCGGTGATCTGGGGGGCAAGCTGGAACCGGCGCGCGGTGCCCCATGCGGTGTCCAGCGATCCTGGTGCCGCCTCGCAGTGCGCACAGGTCGCCGCGGCGGCCGGCTCACCGGCCGCGCCCGCGATGGTGAACTCGGCGCCGCAGCCGGACGGGAGCGGGCCGGGCTCGGGGAGCAGCGGGTCTATTTCCCGCCAGCGCCGCATCACCAGTGTGCCGATGCTGATCCCGGCATTTCCGGCCACCGCCGACATGGGCATCCTCCACGCCATTTCGCGATTCCCCGGAGCAGCGTACCCATCGGGGCATCCGGCCAAAGGCGCGCCAGCCGGCTGCCGGTTATGGATGCTGAGCCAGGCTCTCCCGGGGCCTGCTGCCGGCGACGGCCATCGATGCAACACCGTCCATCACCCAGATGTCCCGGCCAGGCCCGCTCCCGCCGGGACCGCGCGGTGCCCGGCGGGTAACCGGATCTGGCGCTCGGGCCCGGTGCCGCTGGCGAGCCCGCTGGCGAGAACGTGCTCAACCAGGCTGATCAGCACCCGCTTGACCGACTCGGGCCGCCGGGCGTCGCAGAGCACCGCCGGCACCTGCGGGTCGAGATCGAGCGCGACGCGCACGTCGTCGATGCTATGCGCCGGGGCCCCGTCGAAGCAGTTGATCGCCACGACGAACGGCACCCGGCGTCTTTCGAAGTAGTCCACGGACGGGAAGCAGTCGGCGAGCCTGCGGGTGTCGGCCAGGACCACGGCGCCGAGCGCCCCGTAGGACAGTTCGTCCCACATGAACCAGAAGCGGTCCTGGCCCGGCGTCCCGAACAGGTAGAGCAGCAGGTGGCTGCCGAAGGTGATCCGGCCGAAGTCCATCGCCACGGTGGTGGCCCGCTTGTCCTCCACCCCGGCCAGGTCGTCGAAGCCGGTGCTGACCGTGGTCAGCACCTCCTCGGTGCACAGTGGCCGGACCTCGCTGATCGCGCCGACCAGGGTCGTCTTTCCGGCGCCGAACCCGCCCGCAATGATGATCTTGAAGATGGCCAGTGGCGGCCCGATGGCGCTCTCAGAGGGCGCGGAGCCCATGCAGCACCTCCTCGAGCAGGTCGGCGCTTGGCCGGTCACCGCGCTGCCGCATCACCGTGAGCCTGCCCTGGACCACGAGGTCGGCAAGCAGCACCCGGACCACGCCGAGCGGCAGCCTGGTGTCGGATGCCACGTCGGCCACCGTGGCCGGCTGACCGCACAGGGCCAGGATCTTGCGGTACTCGGGGCCGACGCCGGTCAGGTCGTCGCCGCCGGCGCCCCGGCGGGCGGCGACCACCACCGCGATCAGGTCAAGCATCACGCCGGTGACGGGCTCGGTCCGGCCGCCGGTCAGCGCGTAGGGGCGGACGACCGGGCCGGAATCCCGGTCCACCCACTTGTCGTCGCCCACGTCCATGGCCCGGTCAACCCGCCGGGCTGTGGATGGTCCGGAACCTGGGCCGCGCCGCCAGATGCGGGCCGGCCCGTTTCACCAGCATCGCCATCTCGTAGGCGACCAGCCCGGCGTCGGCGTCCGCGGGGCAGAGCACGGCGAGGCAACTGCCGTGCCCGGCGGAGGTGACGAACAGCAGCGCCTGCTCCAGTTCGATGACGCACTGCCGTACGGCGCCCACCCCGTAGTGCTCGCCCGCGCCCCTGGCCAGGCTCTGCAGGCCGGCGGCGAGCGCGGCCATGTGCTCCGCGTCCTCCCGGCTCAGGTCCTTGGAGGCGGCGATGACCAGCCCGTCCCTGGACAGGATCACCGCCTGCCGGAACTGCTCGACGCGGGCGGCAAGGTCGTCGAGGAGCCAGCCGAGGTCCCGCTCCGGGCTGGCGGTGCTCTGCTCACTCATGGTGCCTCCTCGCGGTAGTGCGTCTCGGGCTGGTCCCGCTCCGCGGCTGGCTTGCGGGCCGGCGGCGGGCCGGCCGGTGCCTCATCGCCCGCACCGGCGCCCGCTGGCGGGCCGTCGGCCGGGAGATCCTCCGGCTCGGCCTCCCGGCTGCGCTGCCACGCGCTCTGCACCGACGCGGCGAGGTCGCGGGCCCGCTCCGGGGTGCGGGCGACCGGGGCGGCCGGCGCGCCGCCGGACGGCTGGCCGGCCCCCGGCACCGGGTCCCGCAGGTGTGGCGACAGGCTCGCCTGGCGGGTGCGCCGCGGCAGGCCGGCGTGCGTGCCGCCGGCGGCCACGGCCTCGGCGCCCTCGGCGGCGCCCGGTGCCGCCGCGGCGGGCTCCGCGCGCTCCGGCACGGCGGGGAGCGGGTCCGGCGCCGTCGCCGGCCGGGCGCCCGGCCGGCCTGGCTCCGCCGCGCGCCTTCCGGTGAGCGCCAGCGCGGCCGCGCCGGCCAGGTCCAGCCGGGCCGGCCTGGGCACCGCGGGGCGCCCGTCCCGCCGCGGTTCGCCCTCGGGATGCAGGCCGGCCTGCGAGAACACGCCGGGCGTCACGATGCTGTTCGGCAGCAGCGCGATGGCCGACGTCCCGCCGTAGGGCGAGGGGCGCAGCGAGACCCGCACGCCGTGCTTGGCGGCGAGCTTGGCCCCGACGAACAGGCCAAGCCGGTCGGCGTCGGCGAGGTCGAAGTCGGGCGGGCTGGCGAGCTGATGGTTGATCTCGCGGAGCTGGCCGGGCTCGATGCCGAGGCCGCGGTCGTCGATCTCGACGGCGAAGCCGTTGGCCACCCGGCCGGCCCTGATCTCGACCCGGGTGCCCGAGGGGGAGTACAGCGTCGCGTTCTCGATCAGCTCGGCCAGCAGGTGGATCATGTCGGCGACGGCCGGGCCCACCACCGCGTCCTCGGCCGCGGTGAGCACCGAGACCCGCTTGTAGTCCTCCACCTCGGCGATCGAGGCCCGGATGATGTCGATCACCGGCACCGGCTCGCGCCAGGAGCGGCCCGGCGCCGCGCCGGACAAGATGGCGAGGCTCTCCGCGTGCCGCCGCATCCGGGTGGTGAGGTGGTCGAGCGAGAACAGGTCGGCCAGGGCGGCGGGATCGGCGGCCTTCTGCTCCAGCGTGTCGATCAGGCGCAATTGCCGCTGCAGCAGCGACTGGTTGCGTTTCGCCAGGCTGACGAAGACCTGCCGGAGGCCGTCCCGCAGGCCCGATTCACTGGCGGTCGCCGCGGCGGCCCGCTGCCGCAGGGTGGCGATGGCCGCGGCGGCGCGGGCGACCTCGGCGGTGCCCGCCGAGGCGGCCAGGGCAGCGGCGTCGCCCCGGGCGCCGGGCGCCGCGGCTGCCGGCGGGCCGGCCAGGCGCTCCGCGGCGGCGGCCAGGCTGGCCAGGTCGTGGGAGAGCCTGCGCCCGAAGGAGCCGGTCAGCACGGCCCCGGCGGCGATGGCCGCGAGCCCCGCCACCGCCAGCAGGGCGTACTCGGCCAGGATCGCATGGCTGTGGGACAGGGCCCGCCCGGCCAGGGCCGTCCGCAGCGCGATGGCCAGTGCCAGCACCCAGAGCAGGGCCAGGCAGGCGGCGGGCGCGGCTACCCGTACGGCGAAGGTGGAGCGGATCGAGTGCCGCGCGCCGTCCGGCCGCTCCGGGTCCACCGAGCTGGATACAGCCATGTGGTCACTCCTGGATCGATCCCGTGGCCGGGGTCATGGTCATTGTGGCCGGAGCGGCGGATTCGCCAGTGCAATCCTGCGCCGTTAGCCACCCAATTGTCGCCGTACTTAACGAAATCGCCATATTGTCACGCGGGCCAATCCGGGCGCACCCTGTTCAGCCACCGGATCCGCGGCCGGCGGCTGGGCCGGGGGCCGGCCGTGGCGTACCCGCTGAACCCGGCGCCACGGGCATCCGTGTACCGGTGTGTCCCATGCCCGCGGGGGTTCCTGGCCGGTGGCGACTCGCGGCGTTGCCCGACGACTAGAGGAGCTTTCATGCGCCACAGATCACGGCCGCGGCCCGCACCGGGCACCGGCGGCCACGGACTGGCCCGCGGGAGGAGGTGGCAGCCCGCCGCCGCCGCGTTCGCAGCGACGGCCGGGCTGGTGGCCGCCGTGCCCGCGCTGGCTTCGGCGGCCCAGGCGCCGAACGTCTTCACCAAGGTCAACCTCATTTCCAATCTGACCACACAACACGCCAGCCTCGTGGATCCGAACCTGAAGAACGCCTGGGGCATCACCGCCGGGCCGGGCACGCCGATCTGGGTGTCGGACAACAACTCGGGATTTGCCACCGTCTACAGCGGCGGGATCAACGGCAGCAAGGTGTCCCTTGACCTCACCGTCCCGGTTCCCGGCGCCAACCCGACCGGGCAGGTCTTCAACACGACCAAGGGATTCCCGGTGGGCGGTCCCAGCGGGCCTGCGGCGATCTTCATCGTGGACACGGACTCGATCGGCTCGACCCAGTCACCCGGGCAGATCGAGGCCTGGGACGGCGGCGCCAAGTTCGTCGTCGAGACCAGCCCGACCGGCGGCCCCGGCGGCAAGACCCCGCCGGGCGCCATCTTCAAGGGGCTGGCCATCGCCAACACCAAGGCGGGCCCCGAGCTGTTCGCCAGCGACGTGGCCAACGCCCGGGTCGACATCTTCAACAGCAAGTTCGCCTCGGTGTCCAGGCCATCCGAATTCGTCGACCCGCACCTGCCGGCCGGCTATGCCCCCTTCGGCATCCAGGTGCTGGGCGGCAAGATCTACGTCAGCTATGGCAAGCAGAACGCGCAGAAGACTGACGTGGTCCCGGGCGCCGGCCTTGGTGTCGTCGACGTCTACAGCGTCAACGGCGTGCTGTTGCACCACCTGGTGTCCAACGGCGCGGGCAGTCCGCTGAACGAGCCGTGGGGCCTGGCCATCGCCCCGGCCAGCTTCGGCCCGTTCGGCGGTGACCTGCTGGTGGGGAACCTGGGGAACGGCTGGATCAACGCGTTCGACCCGATGACCGGCCAGTTCAAGGGCGTGCTGCGGAACTCCATCGGCTACCCGATCACGATTCCGGGCCTGTGGGGCCTCATGGTCGGCAACTCCGCGTTCGCCGGGTCCTCGTCGGTGGTGTTCAGCGCGGGCCCGAGCAACTACAACAACGGCTTGGTGGGCGTCATCAAGCCCGGCTGAGCCGTGCCCCGGGGACCCGGCCGGGTCCCCGGGCCTGAATAAAGAAGAGGCTGGCCCGGCCGCGACGGCGGCCGGGCCAGCCTTCGCCTTCCGGCTGGGACCCGGGTTAGCTGCTGGTGAAGCTTGCCGTCTCGGTCAGCAGCATGCCGGTCAGGGTGACCGTGTGCGTACCGGGGGACAGCTTGAGCAGGGCCGGGTCGATCATGTAGGTGAGGTCGCCCAGGGTGTTGGCGGTGAGGGTCGCGATGGTGTGGCCGTCGATCGCGAAGTCCACCGGGTGCCCGGGCAGGAAGTTCGGCGCGAGCAGGTACGAGGTACCGCCCGGCCGGATGTGCGTGACCGAGAGCCGCGCGCTGTGCCGCAACGCGGTCAGCCCGGCCAGCGCCTGGGCGCGGACGGCCTGGTCCTGGTGGCTCGCGGCGGTCGCGGCGGTCAGGCCCGGCACGAACCGGGCCGCGTTGATCGTGCCCCAGCCGCTGGCCACGTCGAAGCCCTTGGCCGCGGTGAACCCGGGGACGATGACGGTCTTGCCGTCCGGGGTGGTCACCGAGTTGTCGCCGTTGACCACGTCGGCGAGGCCGGCCTGCGTCCCGCGCGGCCCGAGCACCCGGTACAGCACCGGGTTGATGGGCCCGACGTCGGCCTTGTTGGCCTGGGTGGCCAGGGCCAGCACGCCGGCCATCAGCGGCGCGGACTGCGACGTGCCGTCCTGGGAGTCCAGGGTGATGTCCGGCACCGAGCGCATCGGGCTGCGGGTGACGCCGGCGACGCCGTCCTGGTAGGCGGGCCGGGGGAACACCGAGGAATACCCGGCGCCCTCGGCGAACGCGCCGCCGACATGCCACACCGGGTCGGGGCCGAGCCGCATCCCGGTCCGGGGGCTGAGGTTCGGCACGCTGCCGCCGACCGCGGTGATCCACGGCGAGTCGTCCCAGGCCGCCGTGTCCGGCGTGGCGGAGGTGTTCTGGCACTGCCCGTTGGCGACGGCCAGGTTCTGCACCACCCCGCAGTCGCCGGTGGCGACAAGCACGGGCACGCCCGCCGCCGCGGCGGTCAGTTCGGCCGCGTTCTGCGAGGTGATCTGGGCGGGCCCGGCGGGGTAGGTGGTCTCCCCGGTCCCGTCGCTGATCGACATCACGTCGGCCAGGTGGTGGCCGGCGATGAACTCCACGCCCTTCATGATCTCCGGCATCGCCACGTTTTCCGCCGGGGCACCGGTCACCTCGGTGTCGGCCGGGGTGGCCGAGATGATGATCTTCGCGTAGGGCGCGATCAGGTGGGCCGCTATCACGTCCAGGGTCAGCTCGTTCTTCCACGCGTTGCACGAGCCGTAGCTCTGCAGCCTGAGCATGCCGGCCGGGCACTTGGGCGGCAGCGGGCCCGCCGGGTAGATCGTCTGGATCTGCGGGTTCGGCAGCCCGAATACCTTGTCGAACCCGGCGACCTGCCGGTAGATGTCCAGGTAGTGCCAGCCTTCCATGACCGCGATGGTGGTCCCGGCGCCGTCGATGCCCTGGCGCCACAACGCGCCGATGTTGTAGTCGAAGATGTCCGCCGGGCCGGGGATGAACTGGGCGTACTTCGCGAAGTTCCGCTTCATCTTCGCCAGGACCGCCGTGAGCACCTTGATCTGATCCCGCTTGGATGGCAGGCCGCTGGCGGCGGGCGGCGCCGGGGCGGCCGCGGCGGAGGTGCCGGGGATGGGGGCGCCGGTGATCCGGGCCCGCAGTGGCTGCCCGCCGCCCGGGCCGGCCACACCGGCCTGGGCCGATGGCAGGGCGAGCGCCGCCATCAGCGCGACAGCCGTCACCGGAAGGGTTCGCCTCGGTAGTGCGCTGCGCATGTGCTTGCTCCTCCGAGCGTCAGTGGGGCTGGCGGCGGTGCCACCAGTGCGTGCCGTGCCGGGGGCCGTTGGCCGCCAGAGGCGCATAGACACCTAAACACACCCACCGGTCACGGGGCCGCTCCTGGCCGGCCCCGGCACCCCGCCCGGCGCTACCTCCGGTCGAGCACGGCGCGGACGGCGGCGTTCGTGGCCGCGCGGCTGAGGTCGTCGGAGAACGGGCCACCGAGGTAGGGCACCACCCACACGTGCAGCATCTGCGAGGTGTACCTGTCCCGCCAGGTCGCCGGGTTGCAGGTGCCGCGCAACTGGACGCCGAAGCCGGCGATGGTCGGCTTGCCGTGCTCGCAGACCGTCAGGTGCGAGTGCCAGCGGGTCAGCCCGCCGCCCACCTGCGGGCCGTTCGTCCGGTCGTTCTCGATGTACATCGCGCCGAGCAGGATCGGCGCGTGATGCGGCACGTTGATCGCGTAGACCAGCGAGGACGGGTGCTGCGGGTTGAGCCCGGCGTAGGCCGGGTTGGGGCCGTTGTAGAGCAGGTGCTCCTCGCCGTTGGTCTTCAGCACGTAGGTGTACCCCGCGGCGAAGGCCGCCCGCACGCTGGCGAACCTGGCCAGGCTCGCGTCGGTCGCCTTGATGAGCTGCCCGGCGGCGATGACCTGCGCCGCGGTCGCGGGCGCGGCCGAGCCGTACATCCGCATGTCCGGTAGGCCGTCGGTGGTCCCCATGTCACCCATGCCGGGCTGTGCCCCCGGCGCCGTGGCGGCCGGCGTCCTGGCCGGCCCGGATGCCATGCCCGCGGGGCCTTCGGGGCCGGCCCAGCCCGGCGTCATCACCGCCGCGGTCACCGCGATCACCGCGGCGGGGAACGCGGCCAGGCTGGCGATGGCCGCGGCGCCGGTGCGGCGGCGCACCGGCCGGTCGGCGAGCGACGGCCGCCACAGCAGCGCGGCGCAGCCGGCGATCAGGGCGAACTCCAGGATGGCGCTGACCACGTCCAGGGCGCCGAACGGCTCGGTGTGGCCCTTGTCCGGCCCGAACGGCAGGCCCGTGGCGCGGGACGCGAAGTACACCGCCAGGATGATCGCGTTCCCGGCGACGCCCAGCCACAGCCAGGTCCGCGACGGGCGCCAGAGCACCACGGCGGCCCAGATCGCCTGGGCCCACGAGATGACGAGGAAGAAAACGCCGTAGAGCACGTACTCGCTGAAGTGCTCGAATACGACGGCGAAATGGATCGCCGCGGCGCCGGCGGAGAGGGCGGCCAGGCCGCCAGCGAGATAGGGCCTGGCCGTCGCGGGGGTGCTGCGTGCTGTCGTTTCGTCCAGGACATCAGTGCTCATACCGTGCAGGCTAGGCCCGCCGCCCCCGCGCGCGCATCGGCCAGCGAGCTGATTTGCACCTGCGTCCCGGCCCGCACAAAGGCCGGCCGGTCCGCCCCGGGGTGTAGGCCCGCCGGCGGAGGGCAGCGGGAAAAATGGCCATCCGGCTCAGCCTGCCGGGGCCGGTTCGGCGGCATTGCCCAGGGGAATTCGCACGGTCACCGTGGTGCCCTGGTCGCGGCCCGACTCGATGCTCAGTTCGCCGTGGTGATTGGCGACGATGGTGCGCACGATGGACAAGCCGAGGCCGGATCCGGGAATGGCCGCCTCGACCGCGTTGGACGCCCGGAAGAAGCGGGTGAACAGGGAGACCTGATCCTCCTCCGGAATGCCGATCCCGGTGTCCGCGACCGACAGCACGGCCGCGGAGTCCGCGCTGTTCAGGGTCAGCGCGACGCTGCCGCCCCTGGGGGTGTACTTCACCGCGTTGGACAGCAGGTTGACCAGCAGCCGGTCCAGTTGCTCCGGATCCCCGTCGATCATGACCGGGTGGTCCGGGCAGCTCACCTGGAAGCTGAGCCCGCCCGCGCCCGCCGACGGCCTGATCACGTCCGCGGCGGGCGGCAGCAGGCTGCCCAGGTCCAGCGGCTGCAGCCGGGAGGTGAAGGCGCCCAGCTCGATCTTGGAGATCGTCAGCATGTCCTCGATCATCGTCTTCAGCCGCCGCGCGTTGCGGTCCACCCCGTCGAGCATCTTCGCCTGCGCCGGGCGTATCGGCCCCGCCTCCTGGTCCGCGAGCAGTTCCACATAGCCGATGATGCTGGTTAGCGGCGTCCGCAGGTCGTGCGAGGCGGAGGCGAGGAAGCTTGCCTTGGCCTGGCCCAGCGATTCAAGCTCCGCGACCAGGCGCTCCTCGCCCTCGTAGAGCCTGGCGTGTTCGAGGCCCCGGCCGATGTCGCCGGCCAGCGACTCCACGGCCTCGATCTCCGGCTGGGTCCAGACCCGCCCGGTGCCGGTGCGCAGCAGGGTGAGGCAGCCGAGCAGTTCCTGGCCCGCCCCGAACGGCGTGAGCAGCAACGCCGTGGCGCCCTGGCCGACCAGGATCTTCCTGATCTCGGCCGGGATCTCCTCGGCCTGCGCCGCGTCCAGGTCCTGCACGCGGTAACTCGACCGGTGCCGGTAGATGTCCCGGATCCAGCCGATCGAGTCCGGCGGCAGGTGGCCGATGGGGTCGGCGGCATCGCCCGGGGCACCGGAGTCACCGTCGGCGAGGGTGAGCCGCTCCCCGGTGACCACACCGACCCAGACGAAGTCCACCGGGAGGTGCTCGTGGATCGAGGTCACCGCCTCCCGGATGATCGCCTCCGCCCGCAGGTGCTCCCGAATCCGGATCGAGGCCTGGCGGACCTCGGCCTGCAGCCGGGCCCGCTCCCGCTCACCGTGCTGGATGCGGTCGCTCTCGTCGGCCAGGAAGTTGATCGAGGTGGCCAGGTCCCGCACGTCGGCCGGGCCGCCCGGCACCGCGCGCGCCCGCATGTCGCCGAGCGCGCGGCGGCGCACCGCCGTGGTGACGTTGTGCAGCGGGCCACTGACCCAGCGCAGGCCCACCGCCACGGCGATCACCGGGAGCATGAGGCCGATCGCCAGGATGGCCGCGGTCCAGCCCAGCCCGACGCCCAGGGTCCGCTCGCTCTTAGCCGCGAGCGCGTCGCCCCGCTCGGCCAGGTCCCGGCGGAGCGTGTCCGCCCGGTCGATGAACGTGCTGGCGCTCGCCGCGGCACTGCGGTAGAGCCGGGCGGCCGCGGCGCTGCCCCGCCGTGCCGCCACCGCCTGGTCGTCGGCGCGGAAGGTGGCCTGCGCGGAGCGCTCCTCGGCGAGCACGTCGCCGCGCAGGGCGCCCCGGGCGAGCCGGCGCACCTGGCCGAGGGCGCCGGCGGCCTCGCCCCGCCTGGTGCGGTAGTCCCGCAGCAGCCCGGGCGCACCGGTCGCCTGGTAGCCGGTGATCGTGCGCTGCGCGTCCAGGAAGTCGGCCACCATGGCGAGGTTGGCCACCTGGATCGCCTGGACCTCGCCGCGGAGTTGCTCGATGGCCGAGCGCTGGTAGGCGGCCCCGGCGAGGACGAAGGCGATCACCGCGGCGGTCAGCATCGACTGCACGGCCAGCCCGGCCCACGCGTAGAAGATGATCGAGCGCGACTCCCTCACGGCATCGGTGTCCCCGTCTTCCTCCGGCCCCCGGCACGGGCGCGTGGCACGGGCCGTATCCCGCCACAGGGATGGCCCGCGCCGGCCCGGTGCCTCTCCAGCGGCGGGCTGAAGAGTTACCTGTTTCCTTACCCAGCAAATGAAGAGATCCGCAGCGGCCCGGCAATCGAATGCCCGCGGCGCATATCCCGAATTAGCCGGAATTCGAATGAAACGCGCATGACGCGCGGCCTCCTGTTTCGCTCGCATATTACGACAAATGGGCCCGGGCTTTTTGCCATTGGGATAACTACTATGCTCGCGGGGGAGAGAAAGTCTTGGGTGGGGGATAAACAGTGGCGAGTTCATCTGCGGCAGCGATCGCGGGAAATCTGCCGGCCCCGGCGACCCGGCTCGAGCCGGATGCGATCGGCGTCGCGCAGGACATGGTCATCGGCATGGCCTCGTCCGCCCCGGCGGCCACGGTCGGGCTGGTGCTGGCCGGGCTCGCCGCTGCCACGGCGTACGGCAGCGGGCCGATCCTGCTGCTCACCGCGATCCCCATGATCGTGATCGCGAACGCCTACCGCCGGTGCAACATGTGGAACGCGAACTGCGGCGCGTCGTTCGAGTGGGTCGGCCGGGCCATCAATCCCTATCTGGGGTTCCTGACCGGGTGGCTGATGGTGGTGGCCTACATCATCGGCACGGTCGCGGAGATCCTGCTGCTCGGCCCCTCGGTGCTCGCGGTGTTCGGCTCCACCTCGACGAACGCGTGGGCGTGGATCGTCATCGGCAGCGTGGTGGGCGTGGTGATGCTGGTCATCGCCGTGGTCGGCATCAAGATCACCGCGAAGACCCAGGTCGGCATGGCGCTGGTGGAATACCTGATCCTGATGGGCCTGGCCGTGGCCGGCCTGGTGTTCGTCCTCGGCCACCACCCGGGCACGCTGCCCATCACCAGGGGCTGGTTCAGCCTGTCCGGCATCGACGGCAACGGCAACGCGGTGGCCGGGTTCCTGATCGCGGTGTTCGTCTACGGCGGCTGGGACGGCACCCTGTACGTCAACGAAGAGGTCAAGCGGCGGCAAACCAACCCGGGGCGGGCGGCGATCGTCGCCGTCGGCTTCCTCGCGGTGCTCTACACGCTGGCGCAGGTCGGCCTGCAGGGCGTGGTGTCCCCGGCGAAGCTGCAGGCCAACTCGGCGTCCGCGCTGGTGTACGTGGCGCAGGCGCTCGGCGGCGGATTCTGGGCCAAGATGATGGCGCTGTCCATCGCCCTGTCCGTGGTCGCGACCACCGGCACCGGCATCGTGCTCAGCTCCCGGATCGTCTACGGCATGGCCAGCTACCGGGCCCGCCGGGCTTCCTGTCCAACGTGTCCAGGCGGTACCGCACCCCGGCGGCGGCCAGTATCGCGGTCGGCATCCTGCTGATCGCGCTGACCTGGGTGTACCTGCTGGCCACGACGGCGCAGAACGCGTTCAACGACGTGATCGCGGTGACCGGGCAGCTGTTCGCGATCTTCTACATCATGACCGCGCTGGCCACCATGGTGTACTACCGGCGGCGGGTCTTCGGCAGCGCCAGGGACGCGCTGATCCTGGGCCTGCTGCCGCTCGGCGCCGCCGGGTTCCTCGGCTGGATGCTGGTCCGGTCGGTGCAGGCGGCGCAGGCGGCCCAGGACAGGTCCCTGGCCGCCATCGTCGTGACCGGGCTGCTGTTCATGCTCTGCGCGCGGTTCGTGCTGCGCTCCCGGTTCTTCGGCATCAAGCGGGAGCGCGACACCGGCTGAGGCCGGGGCTCAGCTCCCGGCCATGGCGGCCAGGCTCTGCCGCACCCGCCCGGTGACGGGATCGGCCGGCGGCAGGACCCGCTCGCAGCGTGCCAGGGCGTCCCTGAGCAGGGCCAGGGCGTCGGTCACCCGGCCCACCTCCTGGTAGGCCTTGGCCAGGTTCACGCAACTGGCCAGGGTGTCCTGATGGTCCGCGCCGAGGACCCGCTCGTAGCCCGCGCGGGTCTCCTCATAGAGCTGGATCGCGGCGGCCATCCGGCCCGCCGCGTGGCAGGCCGAGCCGAGCGCCGCCCGGGTGGTGATCGTGTCCAGGTGGTCCGGGCCGAGGGCGCGCTCCCGGTCGGCCAGGGTGCGCCGGTACTCCGACAGCGCGTGCCGGTACTTGCCGTTGGCGAGGCAGGCGCCGGCCAGCTCGAACCGGGTGGCCATGGTGTCGGGATGCTCGGGCCCCTGGGCGCGCTCGCGGGTGGCGAGCGTGCGCTGGTACAGCCGGGCCCGGGCCGTCAGCGTGTCCGGGTTGCCCGGGCCGAGCACCCGGTCGCTGACCTCGGCCAGCTCACGCCAGTAGGTCACCGCGGGCCCGGTCAGCCGGGTCCGGTCCAGGCTCCGCCCGGCCCGCAGCAGCAGGGGGTGGCAGCCGCCCGCCCAGAGCAGGTCCGCGGCCGTCCACTGCAGGCTGTAGGTGGACAACCGGCAGGTGCGGGCCAGCCAGGCAGGCTGCTCGTCCTCCGGCCACGCCTCGAGCAGCGCGTCCGCGGCCGCCTTCGCGGCCCGGCCGGGCATCTCGCCGGTCAGGTCCGCGCGCACCGCCGCCTGTACCACCTGGCTCATCCGGACCAGCGCCACGGCCGGCGCGGTGTCCACCGAGATCAAGCCCGCCTGCTGCGCGGCGCGCAGCGCCCGGCCGGCCTGGTCCGCGGCGGCACCGCCGGTGCCGCCGGTGATGTGCGCGCACGCGGCCGGCGTGCCGAACACCGCTCGGGGGATCCCGCGGCCGTCGAGGAACGCGGCGAGCGACAACAGGGCCCGCGCGGTGCCCGGGGCCAGCCGCTCGGCGTGCTCGGCGGATATCGCCCAGGTGACCGCGCCGGCCGCCGGCGAGCCGCTGGCCGCCTCGGCGTCCGCCCGCTTGCGCGCGAACTGTTCGCGGTAGTCCTGGCAGCTCATCGCGGAGCTGGCGATGACCGCGCTGGCCTGGGCCAGGGCCAGCGGCTCGTACCCGAGATCGGCGGCCAGTTCCGCGGCGGCGGAGCAGCGGTCCGGGCCGAGGCGGGCGTTCAGGTAGCTCTGCGCCTCGGCCGGGCGGTACAGCCCGACCGGGTAGATCAGCGCCTTCTGGTCGCCGGAGAAGGGCGCCGGGTCCGCGGTGGTGACCAGGACCCGGCCGGCCGGCCCGGAGGGCCACAGCTCGTCCAGGGCCGTCATGTCCCGCACGTCTTCGAGCACCATCAGCCACGGCAGGCTGGTCTGGCCGAGCCACCTGGTGAACCGGCGGGCGACCGCCTCGCCGTCGCCGGACAGGTCGGTCTCCCGCACCGCCGCCGCGGCCTCCGTGTAGCCCGACAGCACGGAGGCCCGCTTGGTGCAGGTCACCCAGATCAGCAGTTCCAGGCGCCCGGCCTGCCAGAGCGACTCGGCGACGCACACCGCGAGCTGGGTCTTGCCGCAGGACTCCAGCCAGCCGCCGGGCCGCTCCCCGGCGATCCGGGCCGGGACCAGGACCACCACGGCACCGGTGACCAGGGCCGCCGCGAGGTCGGCGGCCGCGTCCGCCCGCGGGCTGAACCCATCGGCGAGCGAGGGCACCACGCCCGCCCGGACCGGCCACACCGCCCCGCCCTGTGCCCCCACCGGCCCCCCGAAGTAATACCAAGCGTAGTCACTATGTTACAGATAGCTCGGCTTGTCGGTGGTCCGCCGTGCACAACATTCGAAACGACCGTTTCGCAATCAGGCCGATGGCGGGCGCGCCGGCGGATGACGGCTGGTGCGCGGTGCACCGCGAGGCGGAGCGGCGCGCGGCGGCGGGGTCAGCGCGCCGGGATGACGATGCCGTACCCGTGGATCTTCCGGTAGATCGTCGCCCGGGACATGCCGAGTGACTCGGCCGCCTGGGCCTTGTTGCCGCCGGAGTCCAGCAGGCTCTGCACGATCGCGTCACGCTCCAGCGCCTCCAGCGGGCTGAGCACGCGGCGGCTGACCGTCCAGCATTCCGGCGGCAGGTCGCCCGGCTCGATGGAGCCGACCCGCTTGCGGGCCACGATGCCTCGCATCACCTGCCAGAGCTGTTCGATGTTGCCGGGCCAGGTGGACCTGATGAGCAACTGCATCGCCTCGGCGGAGCAGGTGAGCCTGCCGTGCTGGCTGAGCTTGCCCATGAAGAACCGCACCAGCTCGGGCAGGTCCTCGACGTGGTGGCGCAGCGGCGGCAGGGCCACGGTGCGCGGGAAGGACCGGAGCATTTCGGTCAGGTTGGCGGAAGCCGCGCCGCCCAGGGTCCTGGTGACCGCCACCCGCTGGATCTCCTGCCGCCCCGCGGCCCGTGCCTCCTGGAGCGTGCTGGCCAGGAAGTGCGCCTGCCGTGCGGTGAGCCGGTCGGTGTGCCTGATGATCAGGTCGCCCTCGCCGTCGAGCAGGGCGTGCCTGGCGCGCACCAGCCAGTCCTGCGCGGTGGCCTCCGCGGCGTCGAGCACCGCGAACCGGCCTGACGGGTCGCGCCGCTGGTGCACCGCGCGGAGCAGGGCGAGCTTGCCCACGCCAGGCTCGCCCTCGACCACCAGCCATTCCCCGGTGTCGTAGACCTCCTGGACCTGCTGGCAGCCGCGCAGCCACAGGGTCCCCGCGCCGACGATGCCGGGCAGCAGCGTGAGCGCCGCGTGCGCCGTGTCCGCGGCCGGGCGCCGGGACGGCTCGATCAGCTTCACGTGCACCACGCCGCTGCCCGGTGCGGCGGCAGGCGGCCCGTCGAGCGCACGGCCGGTGGGACGGCAGTACATCCTGGCGGTCAGGCCGGTCGGCAGCTCGACCTCGACCGCGCCCGCCCGGCCGGCCGCCAGGGCCTCGCCAGCCTGCCCGAGCAGCACCGCCTGGTCACCGGGATCCAGCACCTGGCGGGCCCGGTCGTTCATCATCACCACGTCGTTGTTGAGCGCGACCACGATGCCGTTGGTCCGCCGGCAGGCCCGCAGGTACTCCTGCAGCAGTTCGAGTTCCTGTGCACTGGAGCCGGTCAGCAGGGCCTGGGTGATCTGGTCCGCGGTCGTCTTCACCAGCGCGACGAGCAGCGGGTCGGCGTCCTTCCGCCAGCAGGTCAGGTCCACCGCGCCGATCGTCTTTCCGGTGATCGGATGGTGGATCGGCACCCCGGCGCAGGCGAGGTCCTCCAGGTTCTCCGCGTAGTGCTCGTGGCCGAAGACGTGCGCGGGCTGGCCGCCCTCCAGCGCGGTGCCGATGCCGTTGGTGCCGACCAGTTCCTCGGCGTAGCTGAAGCCCGGGGCCAGCTTGACCCCGTCGAGGTGCCGCTCCAGGTCGTGGTCCGCGGTCAGCCGGGCCAGCACCACCCCGGCCGAGTCGGTCAGGATGACGCTGATCGGCTGCCCGTCCACGTTCTCGCGCAGGTGCCGGAGCACCGGCATGGCGCTGCGGGTCAGCAGGGTGTCCATGTCGGGGTCGCGGACGTAGGACAGCTCGATGCGGTCCGCGGGCACGTTCCACTCCCTGGACCGCCACCACGAGGCCAGGATCGGATCCCGCACCTGGTGCGGCTCCACCGGCTCCCGCGTCAGGAACCTCTCCCTGGTCTGAGCCAGGCGGCCGCTATCCGGCGTGCGCCAAGAGCGGGGTGTCATGGCGCCTCCTGCCTCCCGCGCCCTCGCGGGGCCACCAAACCCGCGGGGGCCAGGTTCTGAGGCGTTACCTGCAGGTGTGGCCTGACTCACACGATAACCGCATGCCAGCGGTGCTGTGTCTCATGTTGAGACCGCCGGGGTGCGGCCTGAGGCGTTGGATGCTTGAGCGCCTGCGTGCGCGCCCCGAGGGGAGGTGGCGATGGCCGGCCCCAGTGAGCCACCGGCCGAGACGTACAACCCCTGGAGCATCGTCAACCTTGTCTTTCACCACCTCGCCGACCAGGGACTGCACCCCACCCTCGGGGAATCGGGGGATCCCGGCGAGCCGGCCGCCGCGCTGCTGCGGGCCCTCGGCATCGAGCCGGCCGCGGAGGGCAACCGGCAGGTCATGGCCGCCGTGCGGCTCCATCTTGACCAAATACGCACCGCGGTGCTCGGCGAGCCCGGCGACGGCTGAGCGGCCGCCTGCCGCGGCTGTCTCATGTTGAGAGCGCCACGGCCGCGTTCCCGGGTTGTCATCCCCTTATGGGAGTTTCGGGCTGCCACGCCCGCGCGCGCCCCGGCCGGGGCTGGCACGGGTACCGGCGGGCGCCGCCGATGGGCAGTCCCCCGCAGACGACGCGCGGGGAGACTCCTCGACCGCGCGGAAGGGCTAGGGGTGGCAGATGAGTCGCCAGAGCGTTGCCAAGGCACACCAGAAGATCCAGGAACTGGCTTGGGAACCGCTGTACCACGAGCCGGTGTCCCAGTACGGAACGGACTACACGTTCCAGAAGGCCCAGAAGAAGGACCCGCTCAAGCAGGTGCTCCGGTCGTACTTCCCGATGCAGGAGGAGAAGGACCACCGCGTCTACGGCGCCCAGGACGGTGCCATCCGCGGCAACATGTTCCGCCAGGTGCAGGAGCGCTGGCTGGAGTGGCAGAAGCTGTTCCTGTCCATCATCCCGCTGCCGGAGATCTCCGCGGCGCGGGCGATGCCGCTGCTGTTCCGCACGGTCCCCAACCCGGAACTGCACAACGGCCAGGCGATCCAGATGATCGACGAGGTACGGCACTCGACGATCCAGCAGAACCTCAAGCGCCTGTACATGAACAACTACATCGACCCGGCAGGCTTCAACTCCAGCCTCCGCAACTTCCAGAACGACTACTGCGGGACGATCGGCCGCCAGTTCGCCGAGGGCTTCATCACCGGTGACGCGATCACCGCGGCGAGCATCTACCTGACCATCGTGGCCGAGACGGCGTTCACGAACACCCTGTTCGTGGCCATGCCGGCCGAGGCCGCGGCGAACGGCGACTACCTGCTGCCGACGGTGTTCCACTCGGTGCAGTCCGACGAGTCGCGGCACATCAGCAACGGCTACGCGACGCTGCTGATGGCGCTCGCCGACGAGAGCAACCACCAGCTTCTCCAGCGCGACCTGCGCTACGCCTGGTGGAACAACCACCGCGTGGTGGACGCGGCCATCGGCACGTTCATCGAGTACGGCACCAAGGACCGGCGCAAGGACCGCGAGTCCTACGCCGAGATGTGGCGGCGGTGGATCTACGACGACTACTACCGCAGCTACCTGGTGCCGCTGGAGAAGTACGGCCTGGTCATCCCGCACGACCTCATCGAGGAAGCGTGGAACCAGATCTGGAACAAGGGCTACGTGCACGAGGTCGCGCAGTTCTTCGCCACCGGCTGGCTGGCGAACTACTGGCGGATCGACCCGATGACCGACGAAGACTTCGAGTGGTTCGAGTACAAGTACCCGGGCTGGTACGACAAGTACGGCAAGTGGTGGGAGAACTACAACCGGCTGTCCCGGCCGAACGGGCACCACCCGATCGTCGCCGAGGACGTGGACTACGCCTACCCGCACCGCTGCTGGACCTGCATGGTGCCGTGCCTGGTCCGCGAGGACATGGTCATCGACCAGGTCGACGGCCAGTGGCGCACCTACTGCCACGAGGAGTGCCGGTGGACCGACGCGGTCGCGTTCCGGCCGACCTACCAGGGCCGCGCCACCCCGAACATGGGCCAGCTCATCGGGCACCGTGAGTGGGAGACGCTCTACCACGGCTGGAACTGGGCCGACGTGGTGTCGGACATGGGCTACGTCCGCGACGACGGCAAGACCATGGTCGCGCAGCCGCACCTGGACCTGGGCGACCAGAAGAAGATGTGGACGCTGGACCACCTGCGCCGGATGCCGCCGGTGCAGAGCCCGAACGTCCTGCTCAACCAGATGACCGATGAGGAGCGCGCGGCGTTCCACGCCAACTACGTGCGCGGCGGCCCGGCCGGCCGGCCCGCGCGCGCGGACGCCTAACCCGGGGAGCCGGGGCGGGCCGCGGCCAGGGCCGTGGCCCGCCCTCCAGCCCGCCGCGGTCCCGGCCGTCCCGCGCGGTCCCGGCCGTCCCGTGCGGTCCCGGCCGTGCCGCGCCCGGCCACCGTCACCTCAGCGCAACCCCCGAGGGAGTCATGGGCGACAAGCACGTGGTGCGCTTCGAGCCCGTCGGCATCGAGATCGAGGTCGGCGAGGATCAGACGATCCTGCGCGCCGCCTTCGAGCAGGGCGTCATGCTCATGCACGGCTGCAAGGAAGGGCAGTGCTCGTCCTGCAAGTCGTTCGTGCTCGACGGCGACGACATCGAGCTCGACAGGTACTCCACGTTCGCGCTGCCCGACTTCGAAAGGGAGGAAGGCTACACGCTGCTGTGCCGGGCGCACGCCTACGAGGACCTCACCATCGAGCTGCTCAACTACGACGAGGACATGATCCGCTCCGGCCTGCCGATCACGCAGGCCGTCGCGGAGGTGGTGTCCAAGGACCCGGTCACCCACGACATGCGGCACCTGGTGCTGCGGCTGATCGAGCCCGCGGACGTCAAGTTCTTCCCCGGGCAGTACATGGACATCGAGGTCCCCGGGTCCGGGGCGACCCGGTCGTTCTCCATGGCCAACACCTCGGCACGGGACAGCGGGCAGCTCGAGTTCGTCATCAAGGTCTACCCGGACGGGCTGTTCTCCCACTTCCTGGACACCACCCTGCGGGTGGGTGACCGGCTCAGCCTCAGCGGGCCGTACGGGGTGTTCACGCTGCGGGAGGGCGACGACGCCGACCTGATCTTCGTCGGCGGCGGCGCCGGGATGGCGCCCATCCTGTCGCTGCTGCGGTCCATGGCCGAGCGCGGCATCACCCGCAAGGCCACCTACTACTACGGCGCCCGCGGCAGGCGTGACCTGTGCTTCGAGGCCGAGCTTCGGGCGCTGGAGGAGGCGCTGCCGAACTTCCGCTACGTCCCGGCGCTGTCCGAGCCCGCCGGCGAGGACGCCTGGGGCGGCGAGACCGGGCTGATCACCGACGTGGTGCGGCGGCACGAGTCCGGCCTGGCCCGCGCGCACGCCTACGTCTGCGGCCCCCCGCCGATGGTGGAGGCGGCGATTCCGCTGCTCAGCCAGCTCGGCGTGGCGGACAAGCGCATCTACTACGACAAGTTCACCACGACCGGTGATCCCGAGGAGGGGTGAGGCCCGAGCCAGACCCGCCGGCGGCCGGCAGTGCCACGGCCTCTCGTATCGCACCAAAGGAGAGAACCCAATGACAACCGCTCCTGAGCGCAGTGTTCCCAAGCCGGTCTTCACCGACGCGGAAGCCGGTGCCAAACAGTTCCCGGACTCCGCCGCCCGCCAGTTCAACTACTTCACCCCCGCCAAGCGCAAGCAGTCGCACTACGAGGACGTGACCGTCGAGGTGCAGCCGGACCCCCGGCACTACCTGGCGCAGGGCTGGCTGTACGGCTTCTCCGACGGCCGCGGCGGCTACCCGCTGGACTGGACCGTGCTCAAGGCATGGGGGTCGGACCGGCCCGAGCCCGAGCGCTACCCCGGGTCCGGCGGCCAGGGCTATGACTGGCCCGCGCTCGGCTGGCACGAGTTCCGGGATCCGAACGAGGAGTGGGAACTCACCCTCTACCGGTACAACGCCAACGTCGTCCGCCAGCTCAACCAGAACGTCGACAACGCGCGGCAGACCAAGGCGTTCGAGCAGTGGAACCCGAACTGGGTCCGGTTCGTCGAGCGCAACGTCGGGGCGTGGATGCACGTGGACCACGGCCTCGGGCTCTACCTGTACGCCAACGCCAACCGCCGGGCGCCGACCAACATGCACAACAACGCCATCTCGGTGAACAGCATGCACCGGATCCGGGCGGCGCAGGACCTGGCCCTGTACAACCTGACGCTGAGCGAGGTGATCGACGGCTTCGACGGCGCGGCGCACATCGAGACCTGGAACTCCGACCCGGCCTGGCAGGGCGTGCGCGAGACCGCCGAGCAGCTCACCGCGATCGACGACTGGTGCGAGGCCATCTTCGCGGCGAACGTGGTCTTCGAGCCGCTGGTCGGCGAGCTGTTCCGCAGCCACCTGGTGCAGCACGCGGCGCCGCGCAACGGCGACTTCGTCACCCCCACCATCGTCGGCGCCGCGGAGTACGACTTCGCCGAGCGGGACCTGCGCTACACCACGGCCATGTTCGAGCTGCTCAGCGCCGACCGGGAGTTCGCCGGCCACAACAGGGAAATCATGCAGCAGTGGCTGGCGACGTGGGTGCCGCGGGCCATCGCCGCGGCCCGGGTGCTGCAGCCGCTGTGGTCGCAGCCGGACGCCAAGCCGCCCCGCTTCGAGGACGGCCTGGACGCGGCCAAGCACCGTTTCCGCGGCATCGTTGCCGATCTGAGCCTGGAATCCCCGAAGGAGCTGGCGCAATGACCACGTTCAAGACAGCGGAAAGCCCGTTCCGGGCGGACAACACCGCCTCCAACAAGTGCGGGTTCACCCTGATGAACAACCAGATCGGGGTCGTCGTCGCACAGGTCATGAGCACCGAGTCCAACGTGACCGTGACCTATCTGCCGTCGATGATCCGGGTGGACGCGATCGGCCGGATGGACGTGGTCTACGACGAGGTCTCCGAGGCGCTCGGCGAGGAGTCCGGGTTCTTCGACGCCGCCGAATTCGAGGAGAACATGTCCACGCACTACGGCCGGATGATCCACCTGGACGACCGGACGATCATGTTCGCCAACCCGGAGGACGCCGCCGAGTACCTGGGCTTCGACCTCACCCCCACATCCGCGTAGCGGCACTTTCCGCTGCTCCGCAACCGGCCTGGATACACCTGGCAAGGAGGAGACACGGTGTACGAGAAGAACGGCGAGAAGTACTTCGTGGTAGACGGCCACATGCACTACTGGAACGCGGCCCCGGACAACTGGGTGCCCGGGGCCGAGCAGTACGCCAAGGGCTGGATCGAATGCTTCCACGCCTACATGGGCCTCGGCCCGCCGGAGACGCACTGGTCGCTGGAGCACTTCCAGAAGTACTCCGAGGACGACCTGATGAAGGACGTCTTCGAGGACGGGTACGTGGACGTGGCGGTGTTCCAGCCGACCTACCTGAAGGAGTGGTACAAGGAGGGCTTCAACACCACCGAGCGCAACGCGCTGATGGGCGAGAAGCACCCGGGCAGGTTCGTCTACAACACCCGGTGGGATCCCCGGGACGGGGACGAGGGGCTCAACGTGCTCCGGCGCAACGTGGCACGGTTCGGCTCGGTGGGCTGCAAGCTCTACACCGCCGAATGGAACAACGGCTCCCGCGGCTGGAAGCTCACCGACCCGGGCGCCTACCGGTACCTGGAGGCGTGCCGGGAACTCGGCGTCAAGAACATCCACGTGCACAAGGGCCCGACGATCTGGCCGCTGGACAAGGACGCCTTCGACGTGGCCGACGTGGACCACGCGGCGACCGACTTCCCGGACCTGAACTTCATCGTCGAGCACGTGGGGCTGCCCCGCATCGACGACTTCTGCTACATGGCCACGCAGGAGCCGAACGTGTACGCGGGCCTGGCCGTGGCGATCGGCGCGCTGATGCACGCCCGGCCGAGGTTCTTCGCCAGGGTCATGGGCGAGCTGCTGTTCTGGGTCGGCGAGGACAAGATGCTGTTCGGCAGCGACTACGCCATCTGGGAACCCAAGTGGCAGGTCGAGGGGTTCGTGGACTGGGACTTCCCGGACTCCGATGACTTCGCCGACTACCCGCGGCTGGGCGTGGCGGGCAAGAAGAAGATCCTCGGCCTGAACGCGGCCAAACTGTACGGAATCGAGGTACCCGCGGAGTTCCGGCTCCCGGCCGACGCCCAGCTGGTTGCGGGGGCATGACGGCCCCGGCAACCAGCCGCGCGGGAGGCCCTGGCGGCTCCTCCTCCAGGGCCTCCTCTACGGCGAACAGCCGCGCCCTGGCGGCGCTGGCCACGGTGCGTGACCCGGAGCTGGACGAGCCGATCACCGCGCTCGGCTTCGTCACGTCGTGCACCGTCTCGGCCGGCGGGGACGCCCGGATCCGGCTGCGCCTGCCTACCTACTTCTGCGCGCCCAACTTCGCCTTCCTCATGGTGGCCGACGCCTACGACGCGGTCAGCGGGGTGGCGGGCGTGCGCCGCACCGAGGTGGTCCTTGAGGACCACTTCGCCGCCGATGCGATCAACGGCGGCGTGGCCGCGCGGGCCGGTTTCGCGGCGTCGTTCGACGGCGAGGCGGTCAGCGAGCTGCACGGGCTGCGCGCGGACTTCCTGCGCAAGGCCGTGCTGGCCGGCACCGATCAGGTGTGCCGGCCGTTGCTCGACGCCGGGGCCGGCCGGGCCGAGCTGCTGGCGATGACGCTGGGCCAGGTGCCCGCGTCCGCCGCGCTCGACCGGCTACGGCAGCGCCGGGCCGAGCTGGGCCTGCCCGCCGGCGCCGGCGCGCCGTTGCTGATCGACCCGGCCACCGGGGAGCGCGTGCCCGGCGACGCGGCCCCGCTGCACCTGCGGCGGGCCCGGACCACGCGCATCAGCATCGAGGCGAACAGCAGCATCTGCCGCGGCATGCTGCGGCACCGATATGACTCCGCGGGCCTGGGACAGGCCCCCGAGGAGGAGAGGGGAGCCCAGTGAAGGCTGTCCGGATCCACGGTTACCATCAGCGGCCCGTCGTCGAAGATAAGGTGCCCGAGCCAAGTGTCAAGGGCCCGCTCGACGTCGTCGTGAAGATCGGCGGGGCCGGCGTCTGCCGCACCGACCTGCACATCATCGAGGGGCAGTGGGACGCCGCCATGCACCCCGCGCTGCCCTACACGCTCGGCCACGAGAACGCCGGCTGGGTGCACGAGACCGGCCCGGCGGTCACCAACGTGGCCGTCGGTGACACGGTGATCCTGCACCCGACCCCGACCTGCGGGCTGTGCCGCGCCTGCCGGGCCGGCAACGACATGCACTGCACCGACAACTCCTTCCCCGGGCTGTCCCACGACGGCGGGATGGCCGAGTACCTGCTCACCTCCGCCCGCGCCTGCGTGAAACTCGACCCGGCGACCCGGCCGGCTGACGTCGCAGCTCTCGCCGACGCCGGCATCACCGCCTACCATGCGGTACGCAAGGCCATCCCGCTGTTGTACCCGGGCACGACGGCGGTCGTGATAGGGGCGGGGGGCCTGGGCCACATCGGCGTCCAGTGCCTGGCCGCGCTCACCGCGACCACGATCGTCGTGGTGGACCGCAACCCCGACGCGCTCAAGCTGGCCGGCCAGATCGGCGCGCACCACACCGTGGTGGCCGACGGCGGGCAGGTCGAGGCGGTCCGCGAGCTGACCGGCGGCCGTGGCGCGAACGTGGTGCTCGACTTCGTCGCCGAGCAGGGCGCCGAGGCCGACGGGTGGGCCATGACCGGCGGCGGCGGCTCCTACTTCGTCATCGGCTACGGCGGCACCGTGCAGGTCCCCACGCTCGACATCATCTCCACCGAGCGCAACATCATCGGGAACATCGTGGGCACCTACAACGACCTCGCCGAGCTGATGGCCCTGGCGGAGGGCGGCCGGGTGACCCTGCATACCCGGACGTACCCGCTGGACGCCGCCGCGGACGCGTTCGCCGACCTGGACGCCGGCCGCGTCCGGGGCCGGGCGATCCTCGTTCCCTAGCCGGGCCCGGTCCCGGGCCCGGCCGTGGCACCAGGCGTGCCTGGGGGCCAGCCCCGCTCAGATAGCTACGACACCCCCTTGGAGGGGCTATGGCCAAGGAACTACGTTTCGGCGCCGAGGCGCGCGCCTTGCTGCTGGCCGGCGTGGACCAGCTCGCCGAGGCGGTCAAGTCGACGCTGGGACCCAAGGGCCGCAACGCGATCCTGGAGAAGATCACCGGTTCCCCGGTGGTCACCAACGACGGTGTGACGATCGCCCGGGAGATCCACCTGAAGGACCAGTTCGAGAACATGGGCGCGCAGCTGGTCAAGGAAGCCGCGATCAAGACCAACGACATCGTCGGCGACGGGACCACCACGGCGACCGTCATCGCCCAGGCGATCATCACCGAGGGCGTAGCGGCCATCGGCGAGGGCGCCAACCCGGTGCTGGTCAAGCGCGGCATCGACATGGCCGTAGCGCGCCTGGTGGAGCACCTGCAGAGCGTCGCCTACCCGGTGGCGACCGAGCAGGACTACGCGCGGGTGGCCGCGATCTCCGCGAACGACGACGACGCGGTCGGCGCGGTGATCGCCAAGGCGCTGCACACGGTCGGCGACGGCGGCATCGTCACCGTGGAGGAATCCGCCGCGCACGGGATGACCGTGGACTTCGTCGAGGGCTTCGAGGTCGACAACGGGTACCTGTCGCCGTACCTGGTGACCAGCCCGGCCAGCCTGGAGGCCGTGGTCGACGACCCGTACATCCTGCTGTGCAGCGAGAAGATCACCAAGGTGCAGCAGCTGATGCCGCTGCTCGACAAGATCATGCGGGCGCCGCGGCCGCTGGTGATCATGGCGGAGACCGTGGAGGGCACCGCCCTGGCCATGCTGGTGCACAACCACGTGAACGGGATCTTCCAGTGCCTGGCCGTGCGCGCGCCCGGCTTCGGTGACCGGCGGCTGCGCAAGCTGGAGGACATCGCCGCGATCACCGGCGGCGCCGTGTACAGCAGGCAGTCCGGGTTCACCCTGGAGACGATGACGCTGGACCAGCTCGGCCGGGCCAGGCAGGTGCGGGCCAACGCCGAGCGGACCACGATCATCGACGGCGGCGGCTCGGCCGCCGACGTCGGGTTCCGGCTCGGCCAGCTCCGGGCGGAGCTGGAGCGTGCCACCTTCGGCGTGGACGAGGACGTGCTGACCGAGCGGATCGGGGCGCTGTCCGGCAAGGTCGCGGTGATCAAGGTGGGCGCGCCCACGCCCGCGGAACTGAAGGAGCTGCAGCACCGGGTCGAGGACGCGCTCGCGGCCACCCGGGCGGCGATGGCCGAGGGCATCGTGGCCGGCGGCGGTGCCGCGCTGCTGCACGCCGAGCCCGCGCTGGACGACCTGGAGGTCAAGGACGACTACGCGACCGGCGTCGAGATCGTGCGCAGGGTGCTGGCCACGCCCGCGTACCTGATCGCCGCGAACGCGGGCTACTCCGGTGCGGAGGTGGTCGCCCGGATCACCGGGCAGGGCCGGGACGAGGGCTTCGACGCGCTGGCGGGCCGGTTCGGCAACATGATCGAGATGGGCATCGTCGACCCGCTCCGGGTGGCGCGCTCCGCGCTGCAGAACGGCGCGTCCGTGGCCGGCCTGCTGCTCACCACGAACACCCTGGTCGCGGAGGAACAGACCCCGTGGGGCGGCAGCCGCGCGCTGATGACCGAGTTCGGCCCGCTGGATGAGGGGCTGCAACAGCCGTCTCCGGACGCCAGCACGCCGCAGTCGCTCGGCCTCGGCCCCTCGGTCGGATAGCGCGGCCGGTGGCCGCGGACCCCGCCCTGGACCTGCCGGCTGCCCGGGGCGGGCAGCCGGCGGGCACCAGGGGCGCGCGGCCGGCGCTGAGCCTGGTGCCTGGCCGCGGACGGCTGCGCGGCGTGGCCGCGCTGCTCGGCCCGGCGTTCGTGGCCGCGGTGGCCTACGTGGATCCGGGCAACTTCGCGACCAACTTCTCCGCGGGTGCCCAGTTCGGGTACGGCCTGGTCTGGGTCATCGTGCTGGCCAACCTGATGGCCATGCTGGTGCAGTACCTGTCGGCGAAGGCTGGCGTGGCGACCGGCAGGGACCTGCCCGAACTGTGCCACGACCACCTGCCCCGGGCGGTGTCCCTCGGCCTGTGGGCCCAGGCGGAACTGGTTGCGATGGCCACCGACCTGGCTGAGTTCGTCGGGGCGGCGATCGGGCTGAACCTGCTGTTCCGGCTGCCCCTGCTGGCCGCCGGGCTGGTCACCGCCGTGGTGGCCTTCGGCATCCTGGCCATGGAGCAGCGCGGCTACCGGCGTTTCGAGCTGGCCATCGCCGCCCTGCTCGGCCTGGTCTTCCTCGGCTTCGCCTACGACCTGCTGGCCGTCGGGGCCAGCCCGGCCGCCGCCGGCCGCGGCCTGGTCCCCGCGCTGGGCGGTGGCCGCCTGCTGCTCTGCGTGGGCATCATCGGGGCCACGGTCATGCCGCACGTCGTCTACCTGCACTCGGCGCTGACCAAGTCGCGGGTGCTCTGCCGGGACGACGCTGAACGCCGGCGGCTGATGCGTTTTCAGCGGCTCGACGTAGTGATCGCCCTCGGCACCGCCGGGCTGGTCAACCTGGCGATGCTGTTCGTCGCCGCGTCGCTGGCGCACCGGCCGGCGGGACTGGGTGGCGGTGACTCGATCCCGGCGGCGCACGACGTGCTCGGCCGGCTGGCCGGCGGCGGCGCCGCCCTGGCGTTCGCCGTCGCGCTGCTGGCCTCGGGGCTGTCCTCCTCCAGCGTCGGCACCTACGCCGGCCAGGTCGTGATGCAGGGGTTCCTCGGCCGGCGCATCCCGTTGTTCCTGCGCCGCGCGCTGACCATGCTGCCCGCCCTGGTGGTGCTCGCCGCCGGGCTGCCGCCCACGACCAGCCTGGTGATCTCCCAGGTGGTGCTGTCCTTCGGCATCCCGTTCGCGCTGGTGCCGCTGGTGCTGCTGACGCGCCGCGCCGACATCATGGGCCCGCTGGTGAACCGCCGCACGACCAGCGCCGCGGCCGCGGCCGTGACCGCCGTGATCGTCCTGCTGAACGGGTACCTGCTCTACGTCACCCTTGTCCGGTGACGGCCGCCCGGCCGGACGGCCCGCGGGCTGGCTTCCGTGCCGCCGCGCGCGGAATGAACGGCTGCCCGGGCGGGAACGCCGAAGGTATCGACCGAGGAGCCAAACGATGGGCATCTTCTCCTGGTTCCGTGCGCGTGAGCTTGCCGACGAGCCGAACTGGCTCCAACGCATGGTCATGCCCAGGGGCCACCGCCGCGACGCGAGACTCGAAGAGATCAAGAGGGCGGCCGCCGCGGACGTCGCCGAGATGGAGGCGGAGGACCGCAAGTACTTCCGCCAGGACGGCCCCGGCAACGAGGAAGACGACCTCTGATTGCCCTGCCGATCCCTGCGGTGCCAGGGTGGACCTCAACCGAGCGGAACCGGGGTCTCGCCGAGGAGGATCGCGATGCAGCAACTGACCGGCCTTGACGCTGCCTTCCTCGCCCTGGAGACGGCCAACGCCACGGGCCATGTCGGCGGGGTGTGCGTGCTGGATCCCAGGGATGCGCCGGAGCCGCTGACGCTGGCCCGGCTCACCGACGTGCTGGCCGGCCGGCTGCCGCTGGTCCCTGTGCTGCGCCGCAAGCTGCTCAACGTGCCGCTGGGCCTGGATCAGCCGTACTGGATCGACGATCCCGATTTCGACATCGAGTACCACATCCGGGAGATCGCGCTGCCGCGGCCCGGCTCCGACGCCCAGCTCACCGAGCAGGTCGCCAGGCTGCACGCCCGGCCGCTGGACCGCAGCCGGCCGCTGTGGGAGATCTACCTGATCACCGGGCTGGCCAAGCGCCGTGCCGCGGTGTACACGAAGATCCACCACGCGGCGATCGACGGCGTGTCCGGCTCCGAACTGCTGACCGTGCTGCTTGACCTGAGCCCGGGCGGGCGCGAGCTGCCGCCCAGCGAGCCGTTCAAGCCGGAACGGCCGCCGGGCCCGGCCACCCTGGCCGCGCTCGCCGCCGCCCGGCTGGCCTGGCGGCCCGTGCAGACGGTCCGCCTCGCCAACGAGATGGTGCGCGTGCTGCCCACCCTGGCGCCTGCCGCCGGCACGCTCGCCGGCGGCCTGCTGGGCCTGAACCGCGGCGACGGCGAGGTCATCCCCACGGCGCCGGGCCGGGCCCCGGCCACGCCGTTCAACCAGCCGATCACGCCGCACCGCCGGGTCGCGTTCCGCAGCGTGGACCTGGACGTGGTCAAGGCGGTCAAGAACGCCTACGGCGTCTCGGTCAACGACGTGGTCCTGGCGATGTGCGCGGGCGCGCTGCGGCGCTGGCTGGCCGACCACGAGGCGCTGCCCGAGCCGCCGCTGATCGCGATGGTCCCGGTGTCGGTCCGGGATCCGGCCAGCAAGGGCGCCCTGGGGAACAAGGTGTCGGCCATGCTGGCCATGCTGCCCACCCACGTCCAGGATCCGGAGAACCGGCTGGAGCAGGCGCACGCGGCGACGCAGATCGCCAAGGCGCAGCAGGCGGCGATCCCGCAGGGCCTGGTCGACCAGATCACCGACTTCGCGCTGCCCGCGCTGACCGCGCGCGCCGCCCGGGTGGTGTTCGCCACCGGGCTGCTGCACCGGCTGCCGCCGTTCAACGTGACGATCTCCAACGTGCCCGGCCCGAACGTGCCGGTCTACCTGTGCGGGGCCAAGCTGCTCGCGCACTACCCGGTGTCGGTGATCACCGCGGGCCAGGGGCTGAACATGACGGTGGTGGGCTATCTCGGCAGGCTGCACTTCGGCCTGACGAGCTGCCGCGAGCTGGTGCCGGACATCGACACGCTGGCCAGCTACCTGGTCGACGAGCTGGAACTGCTGGTCAAGGCGGCCGCGCAGCGCTCGAACGGCGCGGCGCGCAAGGACGGCGCGGCGCGCAAGGCCAGGTGAGGCTGCCCGCGCGCCGGGCAGCGCGGCGCGGCGTCAGCGCCCGGTGGCGAGGATGAGCTTGCCGGTGTTCGCGCCGGTGAACAGCATCAACAGCACCTCGGGGAAGTCCGTGACGCTGCCGTGCACGATGTGCTCCCTGGCCACGATCCGGCCCTCGCTGAGCCATTGCGCGAGCTCGGCCGTGGCCGGCCCGAACCGGTCGTGGTAGTCGAAGTTCACCAGGGTCATCGGCTCAGTCTGCCGCACTCTTCGACGGACGGTAGATGAGCAGCAGCACGTCCGGGCCCGCCTTGCGTGACTCGACCAGTTCCAGGTCCGGCCCGGCGCCGCCCTCGAAGAGCCGCTTGCCCTTGCCGAGCACGACCGGGTGCACCATCAGGCGGTACTCGTCGACCAGGCCCAGCTCGGTCAGCGCGTGCACCAGGGTCGCGCTCCCCGCGACCAGGATGTCGCCCTGGTACTGCTGCTTCATCCGGTTGACCTCGGCGGCCAGGTCGCCCGAGATGATCGTGGTGTTGTTCCAGGCCGCCTCGGTGAGGGTGGTGGACACGACGACCTTCGGCATCGCGTTCATCTTCTTGCCGAAGTCGCCGGCGGTCTCCTCCATCGCCGGCCAGGCGGCGGCGAACCCTTCGTAGGTGACCCGGCCGAGCAGCTGGGCGTCGGCGCGCTCCAGCTCCTCGCCCTTGAACACCTGGCCCTCGTCCGCCGGATGGCGGAAGCTCCAGCCGCCGTGCTCGGTGCCCTCGGCGCCGCCCGGGTCCTCGATGATCCCGTCGAGCGTGATGAATTCGGTGACGACCAGCTTGCCCATGACGATCTCCTTGTCCGCGGCCCGCGCTTGGCCGGCGAGCTCACTGTGGTCACGAACGCCGGCCGCCGGAATCGACAGCCCCGGAGATATTTTTCAGCTTGTGTCCCACCAGGCGCTCGCCCCTGGCGCCCGCCGCGAACGAGGCGGCCGCCGTCCGTATGCCGAGTGCCCTCGCGGCGGCGGTCATGAGCGGACGTTCCGCACGGAGTTCCCTTGCGCGGGCACGGGCAGCGGCGCCCGGCGCATTGGCCGCAAGGCCATCGCGCCCGCGGCCGCGTAATCTCCTGGTCACCCGCTAGTTCCCCGCCGTCAGGCTTGCTGTCCCGAATTGACAGTGTAAAGGGGCCACGCGGACGGCGGAACCCCCTGGCCCGCTTGCCATTGGGGGGCCGGGGCTACGGGCGGATGAAGATGGCCAGCGGCCTGCGTAATGCAAAGAATGCGGTCCGCCCGACGGCACGGAAACGAGCGCTGGCGCGGCCCGCGGGGGTGCTGTGACGCCTCGCGCCGCCAACGCCGGGGAGCGCCCGGAGGGGTGTTTTAATTACTACTTTTCTTAGAACTTCCACCGGGGGTGGTTCTTTTATCCCGCAGGTGTGGTTCGTTTATCCCAAAGGCGGGGCCGTAGTATCGAATTTCCCTCTAAAGCCGGTTCCCTGGCGTACGGTGGACGCACTCATAGGCATCCATTTTTGGGGGGGCTGCCATATGCGGCAGATTAGTTCATCCGGCGCGGGCGCCGGGATGCTTGCCCGGCTCATCCGCGGGCACAAGGTTCGGGCGGCCGCCGCAGGTGCGGCGGTCATCGCGGCGTTCGCGGCCACCTCGGTCGCCGGCGTTCCCGCGGCGTCGGCCAGCCCGAGCGAGACGGTCATCGTCACCTCGAGCGAGTCGCTGAGCCCGGTCGCCGCGGTGCTGTCCGTGGGCGGCAGCGTCCTGACGCAGTATCACCTCATCGACGGGGTCGACGCGGTGATCCCGACCACCGCCGAGCCGCTGCTGGCCGCGATGCCGGGCATCATCGTGACTCCCGATGCGCCGGTAGGCGTGCAGTCCACGACGGAGTCGACCGGCCCGCACCCGCCGTCCGACGCGTTTCTGCAGGAGACCGGCGCCACCCAGCTCGCGGCGGCGGGGGACACCGGCCAGGGGGCCACCGTCGCCGTGCTGGACACCGGCATCGACCCGCTGCCCGATTTCGCCGGGCGGCTGATCGGCGGGGTGGACCTGACCGGCACGAACAGCCCTTACCAGGACAGTTACGGGCACGGCACGTTCGTGGCCGGCCTGATCGCCGGCAACGGGGCCTCGTCGAACGGCCAGTACTCGGGGGAGGCGCCGGGCGCCAGCCTGGTGTCGGTCAAGGTGGGCGGGGCGGACGGCACCACCCACCTGGGGACGCTTGTCTCGGGGCTGCAGTGGGCGGTCGACCACCGGAGCAGCTACGGCATCAAGGTGCTCAACATCTCCCTGGGCTACCCCGCCGGCACGTCCACGGTCAACGACCCGCTGGACCAGGCGGTCGAGGCGGTGTGGAACGCGGGGATCACCGTGGTGGCCTCGGCGGGCAACGCGGGGCCGTTCGACGGCACCATCCTGTCTCCCGGGGACGACCCGCTGGTGATCACGGCGGGCGCCCTGGACGACATGGCTACCGGCTCGCCCAGCGATGACGAGATGACCAACTTCAGCAGCGTCGGGCCCACGTCGCCGGACGGCTGGGTCAAGCCTGACCTGGTTACCCCCGGGCGGTCCGTGGTGAGCCTGGCGGCGCCCGGCTCGGCCATCTACAACGGCTATCCCGGGGCCAGGATCGGCCAGGCGAACTTCGTCGGCTCGGGTACCTCGTTCAGCGCGGCGATCACCAGCGGCGCGGCGGCGCTGGTCCTGGCCGCCAACCCGGGCCTGACCCCCAACCAGGTCAAGGCCCGGCTGCTCGGTACCACCAGCGCTGGCCCGGCCGGCAACCCCTTCGTGGACGGCCACGGGGCCCTCAACGCCCTTGCCGCGGCCACGTCGGGCCCGATGAACCTCAGCCAGTCGGCCGCCGGCCTTAGCCCGACCAAGAAAGGCGCCACGGTCTCGCTGTCGCCCACCGGCCCGGCCAACACCTGGAACACGGCCCTGTGGTCCGGGATCACCGTAGCCCCGCAGGCCGGCTGGTCCTTCGACGGCAGCACCTGGAGTGGCAGCGACTGGAACGGCTGGTCCCTGGTGGGCCGGGCCTGGAACGAGGGTGGCTGGAACAACGGTGGCTGGACCGGCGCGGCCTGGAACGGGACCGCCTGGGCGGGCGGGGCCTGGGACGGGTCCGCCTGGGACGGCTCCGCCTGGAGCGGGTCCGCCTGGAGCGGGTCCGCCTGGGACAGTTCGGCGTGGAATTGACCCGTGCCCGGGCGCCCCGCGGCCGGGCGGTGAAACTGCCGCGGGCCACCTGGGCCGTGGTCACCGCCTCGGTCGCGGGCGGCGCGGTTGCCTTACTCGTCGCCGTGGCGAGGCAGCCGGTCCCCGGCCACGTGCGCGAAGGGCAGTGGGTCGTCGCGGCCGCGATCGGCGTCCTTGCCCTGGGCAGCTGGGTGTGGCCGGTCGTGGTTTACCGGGGCGGCGAATCCGAGGCACTGAGCATGGACGAGGCCTTCTTCGTGATCCTCGCCCTGCTCGTGCCGCCGCTGGTCACGCTGGGCACCCTCGGGGTGGCGACCGTGCTGGCCCAGGCGGGCCGGAGGCGCTCCGCCGTCAAGTCGGCGTTCAACGTCGGCCAGGTGCTCATCGCGGCGGGCGCGGGACTGGCGGTGAGCCGGGGCATCGCCGTCCCGGCGGGCTCGCTCGGCGCCGGTCAGGTCGCCGCCGTCACGCTCGGGGCCGGGACGTACTTCGTCATCAATACGTTCCTCGTGGCCACCGTCCTGGTCTCGATGGGCACTCCCTGGCGGGAGTTCACCAGCGACCTGAGGCTCCAGGTGTCCCTGGCGGGCGCGGGAGCGCTGGCCGGCGTGGTGCTCGGCCTGGCGATACGGGCGCATCTGTGGGTGGTGGCCCTGGCGATCCCGGGACTGGTGCTGGAACGCCTGCTCATCAGCGCCCGGTTCGCGGCGCTGTATGACCGCGCCCGGATGGCGGGGCTGTATGAGGTCACGCTGGAGGCGAACCGGGCGCTGCGGCAGGAGGCGGTGCTCGAGACGATCCTGGGCGCGGTGCGGCGGCTGCTGCGCAGCCCGGAGGCCGCGCTGACCTCCGCGGGCCCGGCCCTGGGCCAGCTCGCGGCGCCGATGACGGTCGCCGACCGGCCGGAGTGGCTGGTGGCGTCGGGCCGCCGCCGGGACGAGCCCTTCGATGACGCCGACCGGGGGCTGCTGCGGGCGCTGGCCGCCGTGGGCTCCGGCGCGCTGAGCAACGCGGAGCTGTTCCAGCAGGTCCGCCTGGAGCGCGAGCGGCTCTCCTCGATCACCCTCAACATCGGCGAGGGCGTGTGCGCGATCGCCGCCGACGGGAAGCTGACCTTCGTCAACCGGGCCGCCGCCGACATGATCGAGCTGCCGTCGCTCGACATCACGGTCGACGACCCGGTGACCGACGGCGCGCTCACGGCGCCCTCGTTCCTGCTCGTCCCGGCCCGCGAGGCGATGCGCACCGGCCGCGCTATCCGCGAGGACGACGCCCGGTTCCGCGGCAAGAACGGCGGCACCATCCCGGTCGCCTATACGGCCTCCGCGGTCATGAGCGACGGCGCGCCGTCCGGCGCGGTGATCGCGTTCCGGGACATCACCGAGCGCAAGGCGTTCGAAGACGAACTCCACCATCACGCCTTCTACGACAGCCTCACCGGCCTGGCGAACCGGCGGCTGCTGGTGGAGCGCCTGGAGCAGGCGCTGCGGCGGTCGGCCCTGGACCGCAAGACGCACGCGCTGATCTTCGTGGACGTGGACCGGTTCAAGAGCATCAACGACAGCCTCGGTCACGTGACCGGCGACGAGTTCCTCGCCGCGATCGGGGCTCGCCTGAAGAGCGTCATCCGGAGCCGTGACCTGCTGGCCCGCTTCGGCGGCGACGAGTTCGTGGTGCTGCTGGAAGACGTGGCCGGGGTGGAGGTGGCGATCGCCGCGGCCCGGCGCATCTGCGCCGCCGCCGAGCAGCCCATGGTGCTGCCCGACGGCTATGAGCTGGTAGCCGGGGTGTCGGTGGGCATCGCGCTGACCGAGCCGGGCAAGACGGCCGACGACGTGCTGCGGAACGCCGACGTGGCCATGTACGAGGCCAAGGCCAAGGGCGGCGGCGGCATCTACCGGGTGTTCGACAAGGCCTCCATGGGCACCCGGTCCTCCGAACGGCTCCAGGCCGAGGCCGACCTGCGCAAGGGGCTGGAGCGGGATGAGCTGGAGGTGCACTACCAGCCGTTCTACTCCCTCGACGGGCGGCACATCCTGGGCGCGGAGGCGCTGGTCCGGTGGCGCCACCCCACCAAGGGCCTGATCAGCCCGCTGCGGTTCATCCCGATGGCGGAAGAGACCGGGCTGATCCTCCCGGTCGGCCGTTACGTGCTGGACAAGGCGTGCCGGCAGGTGCGCGCGATCCGGGACCGGCTGAACGTGGACATGCCCATCAGCGTCAACCTCTCGCCGCGCCAGTTCGCCGAGAGCGGGCTCCTGTCGCAGGTGGCCGAGGCCCTCGACGCGACCGGCCTGCCCTCGGAGCTGCTCATGTTCGAGATCACCGAGACCATGGTGATGGAAGACCTGTCCGGGGCCCGCGAGGTGATGAAGAAGCTCAACCGGCTGGGCGTACGGCTGGCCATCGACGACTTCGGCACCGGCCACTCCTCGCTGGCCTACCTCAAGCAGTTCCCGGTGCACGAGGTCAAGGTGGACCGCATCTTCGTCCAGGGGGTCGCGGAAAACCCGGTGGACTCCGCGATCGTCCGGGCCGTCATCGACCTGGCCAACGCCATGGGCATCGCGGCGGTCGCCGAGGGCGTGGAGACCGAGAGCCAGGTCGCCGTGCTCAAGATGCTCGGCTGCCAGGTGGCGCAGGGCTTCTACTTCTCCGAGCCGCTGTGCGCCGAGCGGTTCGACGAACTGCTCACCCGTCATTTCGCGGCGGCGGAGCGTGCCGCCCCGGGCACCGCGGAGTTAGCGGCGGCCCTCGCCGGCGTGGCGGTGGCGGCGCGCTGAGCAAGCGCCCGCGCGGGGGCACCCCGGTCTTCCGTTGCCGGGGCCGCGGGGTCATGCTGGAGGCTACGCCGCCGGCCGGGACCGGCGGCGCGAGCGTGGCAAGGGGCGATCTTGAAGTACACGGTGCGAACGGCCGACGGCAGGCAACTTTCGACCCAGGTGTACGGAGACCCCGACGGCAGGCCCGTGTTTCTGCTGCATGGAACGCCAGGGAGCCGCTTAGGACCGCATCCCAGATCGGCGGTCCTGCACCGGCTGGGGGTCCAGTTGATCTCCTTCGACCGGCCGGGCTACGGGGAATCGGACCGGCTGGAAGGCCGCCGGGTCGCGGACGTGGCGGCCGACGTGCTGGCCATCGCGGACGCCCATGACCTGGAGCAGTTCTCTGTTGTCGGCCGATCGGGAGGCGGCCCGCACGCCCTGGCCTGCGCGGCCTTGCTCCCCAAACGGACCGCCCGGGCCGCGGTCCTGGTGGGGATCGCCCCGCACGGAGCGGACGGGCTGGACTGGTTCGACGGCATGGCGCGGTCCAACGTGGCCGAGTTCACCGCGGGGGCGAAGAGCTTCGCGGACATCGCCGCCCACACCAGGGAGGTGGCCAGCGCCATCCGGGCCGACCCGGCCAGCCTGATCGCCAGGCTGCACGAGGAACTGCCGGACCCGGACCGGCGCGTGGTGGCCGACCACGGCATCAGGTCGATGCTGATCCAGACCTACGCGGAGGCGCTGCGCACCTCCGACTACGGCTGGATCGACGACGTGCTGGCGTTCTGCTCGGACTGGGGGTTCGACCCGGCCAGCATCACCATCCCGGTCCTGCTCTGGCACGGGGCCAGCGACGTGTTCTCCCCGGCGAGCCACGCCCGGTGGCTGGCGGACAAGATCCCCAGCGCCGCGGTGGTGGTCCAGGCGGGCGCCGCGCATTTCGGCGCGCTTGACGTGCTCCCCGACATCCTCCGGTGGCTGTGCGTCGGCCAGCCCATTGACCGGGAACTGGTGCGGCACAAACGGGCGGTCGCCGGCTAGCGCCTCAGAACTGGTACGGCACCAGCGGTCGGCCGCTGGCTAGCGGCTCAGATCTGCTGCGATTCCAGGTCGCGGTTGATCCGCTGCCCCTTCTGCAGCTGCCCGCAGTCCGGATGGCTCGCCCCGATGACCCGGCTGAAGTCGGCGAGGACCCGGGCCTTGAGTTCCTCGGCGTCGGCGTCGCGGCCCGCCTGGCGCAGCGTGACGGCCAGATTCGCCTGGCAGACGAGGGTGTCCGGATGGTCGCGGCCGAGGGTCTCGCGCAGCAGCGAGACGGTCTGGCGCTCCAGCGCTTCCGCGGTCTCCGGGTCTCCCGAGTCGCCGCGGCAGTTGGCCAGGTTGAGCGCACAGGACAGGGTCAGCGGGTGGCTCTCGCCGAGCCTGCGCTGCATCCGGCACAAGGTGTCGTCGGTCAGCGCGAGCGCCTCCTCGAGCCGCCCGACGCACCGCAGGTAGCACGCCAGGTTGTTCGCGGCGACCAGGGTGTTCGGGTGGTCCGGGCCCAGGCTGGCCTGGTGGACGGCCTTGACGTCGGTCACCAGTTGCAGCGCCTTGGGCATGTCGTCGACCGCCGCGTAGTCGCAGGCCAGGTTGAGGGCGCAGGACTGGGCATCGGGGGCGTCCGTGCCGTAGCGGCGCTTGTATCGCTCGTAGGTGTCCTGCGCGAGGGTCATCGCCTCGGCCTGCTCGCCCGCCTTGCGCAGCGAGACGGCCAGGCTGGTCGCGGTGCGCAGGGTGTCGGTCATGTCGTCGCCGAGCACGTCCCGGTACCGCTCCCAGGTGCTGCGCAGCAGGTCCACCGACTCCTGGAACGCGCCCGCGGCGCGCATGTCGTGCGCCAGGCTGGCCGCGGACAGCAGGGTGTAGGGGTGCTCGGGGCCGAGCACCTGCCGTTGCCGGTCCAGCGTCTCCTCGTCCAGGCGGCGGGCCGCGAAGCAGTCACCGACCAGGCGGTAGGAGGCCGCCAGGTTGTGCGCGGAGAGCAGCGACCGCGGGTAGTCCTCGCCGAACTGTTCCTTGAAGCTTTCGTAGGTCTGCCGGTTCAGGGTCAGGGCGTCGGAGAAGTCACCGAGTGCGTGCAGGTCGGCGCCCAGCCCGTTGGCGGTGATGAGGGCATGCGGGTGGTCGGTACCGAGCACCGCGCGCTGCCGCTCCAGCACGTAGGTGTCCAGCTCGCGGGCGTCACCGAACCGGCCCTGCGACCGCAGCACGTTCGCGATGTGGAACTGCAGGTATAGCGTCTGCGGGTCGTCCGGCCCGAGCTGGAGGGCCCACGAGGTCTCCAGGCGGCGGGCCAGGCTCAGGCAGGACTCGTACTCGCCGTGCTTCCACTGGTAGCGCACCCAGTCGATGAGCAGCTGGCGGGTCCGCGGATCGTCGCACTCGTCCGCGTGCGACGGGCCGAGATGCGGCCAGATGATGTCGTAGGTGGACCAGTTCGCCGGGTCGTCCGTTTCGCCCTGGCGGGGCCGGGCGCCGGTGAGGATCTTGTGCACCTCATGCCGCGCCTCGATCTGTTCCTCGTCGGTCATCTGGGACCGGATCACCGCTTGCACCAGCCGGTGGATCTGCATCGAGTTGTTGCCCTGATCCACCTTGACCAGGGCGAACCGGCTGATGTCCCGGATCACCCGGCCGAGCATCAGCTTCTCGGTCAGTGCCTCGTCGAAGGGCAGCAGCGACGCGTTCATCTCATCGCTGTAGAGCAGGTCCATGGAGATGGGCCCGGCGGAGAAGAACGCGCACAGCTGCAGCAGCCGCACCGCCGCCGGTGACCTCTTCTTGAGCCTTTCGAAGGACAGGTTCCAGGTGGCCACGACCGGCATCGGGTAGTCCGGCGGCTGGTTCAGTGCGAGAATCCGGGTGGACTGGCTGCCGAGCTGCTCGACATAGACGCGGGCAGGCATCCCGGTCTGCTCCAGCCACGCGCTGGCCTGCTCGACCGCCAGCGGCAGGTTCCCGAGCGCGTCGGCGACCCGCTGCGCGTCCGCGCGGTCCAGTTCGGGCACGTGGCGCAGCAGGTGCGCCACGCTCTCTTCCCTGGTGAAGACGTCCACCTCAAGGGGCTCGGCGGAGTGCGTCCACGCCTGGTTCCGCGAGGTGATCAGCACGTGCCCGGACCCGGTGGGCAGGTAGGGCTCGAGCTGCTTGGGGTCGTCGGCGTTGTCGAAGATGAGCAGCCAGTGCGGGGTGGTGTCGCGGCGCAGTTCCTCCAGCGCGGCCTCCGCGGCCTCCGCCACGTTGTCGCCGGTCTTCAGGCCCATCTTGCGGGCCAGGTCGGCGAGCGCCCCGCTGGTCTCCTCGGGCCGTTCCGATGGCACCCACCAGACCAGGTCGTAGTCGGCCATGAAGCGGTGCGCGTACTCCAGCGCGAGCTGGGTCTTGCCCACGCCGCCAAGCCCGTACAGCGCCTGGGCGACCACCACCGCCCGGCCGCCCCCGGCGAGCTTGTCGCGGAGCAGTTCCAGCGTCCCGCCGCGCCCGGTGAAGTCGGCGTTCCGCGGCGGGACGTTCCAGGTCGGCGGGATCTTGCCGGGGAAGCGGGGCTCCTCGGCCTGGACGGCCATGGTCCCGATCGGCTGGGCGGGCCGGTCCAGCGCCCACAGCAGCTTCGCGGTCGCCTGGGCCGCGTCCATCCGGGCGAGGTCCACCACCGGGTGCTCGTTGAACGGCTCGGTGACCCGGACATCGCTGATCCGGATCGGGATCAGCTGGCGGTGCGCGTCGGTGGCGTCGGCCGAGGACAGCGTCTTCCAGATGGACCGGGCATCCGGCGAATGCATGTACGCCGAGGACAGCACGGCGATGGCGCGGGGGGCGTTCTGCAGCTCGCGCTCGGCCTGGATGCTGCCGCGCACCTCGTCGACGGCGGTGGCGCCGGTTATCACCGTGCTGCGCGGCAGGACGCGGAAGCCCGCCCGGGTCAGCACGGCCTCCATCCAGTCCGCCCACATCCGGTCTTCCGGCACGTAGCTGAGGTAGACCTGGGTGGAGGATGCGGGCTGCCTGCGCGCGAAGGCCTCCTTGTACTGCAGGCGGAGGTCCTCGGCTATCGGCCGCATGGTGGCGACGTCCCCGGCGGTGATGCTGTCGGTGACCCGCTCGAACGAGGAGAGCAGGGAACCCGGTGACCCCGGGTCGTCACCGAACGTCGCCAGGGTCTCTTCGAAGGCGTAGAAGGGCTTGTAGGGCACCTCCACCGAGGCCCAGTACATGGCCGCGGTTTCCGGGGTCATCCCCGCCGGGAAGCCCTCGAACTTCGCTCGGGCGAGCGCGCGGCCGATGTCGAGCTTTTCCTTCTCGCCGTCCTCGATGCGCATCGGGAAGGGCAGCACCCGTATGTTGCGGTCGCGGTAGCGCCCGCTGATCTGGCGGGCGACGCTCGCGGCCCCCTCGATGCTCTGATCGCTGAGCGTGAAGCAGATCGCCAGGACGTCGGGAAGCTCGATCGTGCAGATGTCCGCGACGTCGCTCAGGCCGGTACGGCTGTCGATGAGCACGTAGTCGTACTTCTGTTTCATGTCGTCGCGCATGGCCCGGAAGAACCGGCCGCCGCCGAGGCGATCGTAGAAGTTGTCCCAGTCGAGGGAGCAGACGGCCGCGGAATAGTCGCGGTTCTGCCGGCCCGCGGAAAGGAAGTCCAGCCTGCCGCCGTCGGGAAAGGTCCAGTTGAGGGAGACAGCATGCCGCTCGACCTGCGCGAACGCTAAGTGCCAGTCGTCGCTGCGCGGGCCCGGATCCACCGCTGCGGACGCATAATCATTGATTATTTCGATCACGCCAGGCGTGGCGGTTATCGTTGATTCGTCCAGGAAAGGATGGAAGAACTTGTGCAGCCCGGGAGATTCCAGATCCCAGTCCACGGAAAGGACACGCTTGCCATTGCTGGCGAGAATCCATGCGACATTGGCAAGCGTCATTGTCCGGCCGGTGCCCCCCTTGTACGAGTAGAACGTAATGATCTCGCCCTGGCAGGTCTCACTCATCGGGCTTCTCCGGATTCCCTGGGTTCGGCTCTCCTCAGCCGCGGGCGCGCAACGATGGGACCTGCGGGCGGATGGGCGGTGGCTTCTTTACGGAATCTCTTCAGCATGATCATCGTCATCTCGGGCAGAAGCTGGCCAAAATCTTGAAGGGTGGGTATTCCGTTAGCGGCCATCTGGCAGCGCCTCGGGACCCCGGCGAGTTTACGGCCCAGGTGTTGCTGCAGATTCGCGCGAAGATCGTCCCTCGCTATGCGCATCCCGAGGTCCTGGCTGTTCCAGGGGACCAGGACGCTGACCCAGGGCTCGGTGACCTGATCCAGGCGGTTGAGCTGTTCCTGATGCTTGGGCGACAGGCTGACCCAGGCATCCACCAGGCATAGCGAGGGCGGCATGGGATGCCCGTTGCCGCCCTCCTTGGCCATGTTCTCTTCGAAGATTCCCACGGATGGCTTACAGTCCAGGCATTTCTTCGCCAGTTCCTGGGCGTAGTCCACCACCGGCTGCGGATAGTCCGGGTGATAGGGACTCCAGGTGTGCGGCGTCGCGCCATAGTAGTCGGCGGCCCGGCCCGGCGGGAGCGAGGAAGTGTCGTGCGCCAGGACCGTGATCTGCAGTTGGCCGTCGGCGGTACGCCGCGCGCTGGCCGGGCCGAAGGCGCTCGGCAGTGAGTCGAAATCCGCGGGTGCCAGTTGGCTGGCCGTGGTGTCGTTGTCGGTGGTGGCGCTCTCATCGCCGATCGCGATGATGCGCTCGGCGAGCCGGTGCACGGCGCGCTGGTAATCGGCGCGGTAGTTCTGCAGCTTCATGATTCCGTAGAAGCCCTCGGTGCAGTAGCGCTCGCCCAGGACGTTGTGGTCGAACTGCACGGCCTGTGCCACATCCGGGAGCTTGCCGCGTTCGAGCCTGGTCCATAGCGCCGGGACGATGGCGTCCACCACCTGGCCCCCGCGGGCCCGCCGGGTGATCTCGCGGCGGGCAAAGGCGAACCATTCCCTGCCGCAGTTATCGCTCTCGAAGTACCGCCTGGAGTAAAGCGGCACGAAGACCCGGCATCGCGCCAGGGAAGTGATCAGCTCGGGCGACCATGCGGTGCCGATCTTGTTTTCCCGGTCCATGAACCCGGCCTCCTCGGGCCGGGCGTCAGTCATTTGTAAAATTTCCGCGCAAAGATCTTTGTAGAGTTTGTACACCCAGCGGTCCGGATCATCACGATCCGAGGGGTCTCGTTTGGGCGTCCTGGCGTAGCTGAGAAAGAAGTACGGCCGGTCGTCGCGCCCTGGAACCATCGGCGCCTGCCCCCTAACAAACTGCGCCCACCAGCCCAGTAGCCCCGCCCGGGCATCGGCGCCATTACCGGTGGAAGCAACCTAGGCGAAATGATGATATATGAGATCTTTGCCGGTTACCAGGGGCGCCCGCGCCGTAGCAGGCTGCAGGCTGCCCGCTAGCGGGCGGCCGAACCCTGCCGCTAGCGGGCGGCCGAACCGCGCATGTCTTCGAGGAAGGACGTGCCCAGCGAGGTCAGCGAGCCCGAGTCCGCCAGGGTCTGGATGGCTTCGAGGGTGTCCGCCCGCCACTGCGCAAAGCGCCGCCGGGCTGACTCGGCCTGCGGGCCGCTGGTTGCCTGGTAGCGGGCACGCCAGAAGCCGATGCCCGCCAGGTGCGCGAATGTGTCCCGGAACAGGCCGTCCAGGTGCTGCTTGCCTTCTGTCCATGGGGCGGGGAACAGGCGGTCGTCGGCCGGGTCATAGAGATCGTAAAGGTCCAGGACGGCGCCCAGCTTCACCTGCTGGACCCCGCAGATGAGCAGCAGGGCCATGGTGACCGGATCGGCCGGCCGGGACATGGCCACCGCGCCGGGGGCGTGCCTGCCCGCGGTGCTTGCCATCCGGTCATTCGGTACCTCGGACAACGGCACCAGCGTGGTCAGGCCGGCGGCGAGCACCGGGGCGAAGGCGCCGTGCCGGCGCTCGATTTCCTGCCACGCCTGCTCGAAAAGGCCCTGCCACCGGGCATGCTCGGCATCGGTCAGCCGGGGCGCAGCAGGCCACGGATGGCAGTCGCGGTAGGGGTCGGTGTCGTCGAGCGCGACACACAGGCCCGGAGCGCGCAGCATTCGCACCGGCTGCCAGGCGCCTGGCAGACCGCCGCCCCCGCCCGGCTCCGCGCCGAGCAGGCCGGCGATGCTGAGTGTCCAGCTCGCTTGGCGTGCCCCGATGAGAACGGCGTCGCCGCGCACGCTGACGGTCGCGGTGTCAGGTTCGCCGCCGGCCGGCCGGCCATCGTGACGTGCGCCGAGGTTCAGCCGGCCAAGCGCCGGCAGGTGCACGGCGGCGCCTGCGACCGGGACGGTGACGGTGGCGTCTGCCCGCGCGCGCGCGGCCGCAGCGGCGGCGATGGCACCGAGATGGCCAAGGCCGGGCGCCGGCCCGGCCGCGTTCCGGTCCGGCCGGGCGGCGGGCCCGAGGTCTTCCAGGCACCGCATGGCCCAGGTACGGACGAAGGGATGGCGCAGCACCGTGGCCAGGGCGCCGGGGTGCTCCCGGTCGAGCGTGGTGAGTAATGACCAGGCGGCGCGCAGGTCCGGCGGGTCCGCTGCGGCGGTGCTCGCGGTTTGGTAGACCGACCCCAGTGCGGCGCGCAGCAGGCTCTGCTGTGCGTCCGCGAGCTGCGTCATAACCGCGGCGCTGCCCGCCCCCGCCGCCAGATCCGCCAGGTCGGCAGCGGCGAGCGCATGTGTGGCGACCCCGGGCATGGCTGGGCCGGCGATGGGCGGGTGGCTGCCGATGTGGGTGATGAGCTTGAGCAGGTCGGCGCAGTAGACGGAGGGATTGTCGAAGTCGTTGCCGGTTTGGTACCGGTGGGTGTAGAGCCCGCCGCCGCAGCTGGTGACGACGGGGCACTGCTGGCAGGTGTGGCACAGGCCGGCGATGCCCTGCTGACGGGCCCGGATGCCGGGGTGGCGGGCGACGGTGTCGAGGTCGTGGTCGAAGACGTTGGTGCCGGTGCCGGGTGCGCCGTCGAACGCCGCCTTCAGCGAGTCGACCTGCTCGTAGCTGCCGTCGGTCTCGATCACGGCCAGGTCGGATGGCTCCAGGCCCAGGGTCTCGGTGAAGCTCGCCCCGCCGTCCAGCGTGGACAGCACCGAGTCGAAGGTGCGGATCTGCACCGGGCGGCCCTGGGCGGCCCAGCGGTCGTAGATGGCGATCAGCCAGTCGGCGTACTCGCTGTCGCCGGGCCGGTTCCTGGCCGGCGGGGTGTCCCAGGTGGCGTGGGGCAGCAGGAAGTCGATCCGCGGCGGGTCGAGTGCTGCGAGCGCGTCGTACACCGCCACCGGGTCGTTGGCGGTGTCGATGGTGCACAGCAGGCCCGCGTACAGGTCCCGGAACGCCGGGCTGCGCAGCAGCCCGATGGCGGCGAGCACCTTGTCGTAGCTGCTGCGCCCGTCGGCGTACCGGCGGTGCCGGTCGTTGGCGGCCCGGTCACCGTCGAGGGAGATGCCGACCTTGACGCCGTGCCGGGCGAACAGCTCGCAGAACGCCTCGCTGAGCAGCACGCCGTTGGTGTGGATGCGCACATCCAGGTGGCAGGCGCCGCCGGTGGCCGCCCGCAGGGCGGTGAGGATCCGCTCCAGCCGGTCCAGGCCCGCCAGCAATGGCTCGCCCCCGTGCAGCACCACCTGCACGGATTTCAGCGCGTGCGCGCGGGCATGCTCGGCGATCCGCCGTGCCGTCTGCGTGGCCACCGCATCGGAGATGGCCGTGGGCTTCCCGCGCCAGCTCTGGTCGGCGGCCTCATAGACGTAGCAGTGATCACACGCCAGATCGCAGCGGCTGTGAACCTTGAGTACGAACTGGCTCAGTGGAACAGGCGGCTTGCCCATGCCACGCCGGGCGCGTCAGATGGCCGAGGCGAATCGCGGCGTCGGGGTCAAGGCCGTGGAGGATCCGGGAAGGACGCGCCGAACCATCGGCGCAAGTGTGACCGGCGCCAGCGCGGCCATCTGCTCCAGCGGCACTCCGCCGAGGTTCAACACCGAGGACGAAACAGCCGAACCCTCGTCTGAAGATCTCATCAGCCCCTGCCCCACTCTAGACGCAACTATCGTTCCGATTACGCTTCGTACCCACAAGCCGTCAACGTTATTACTCCAAGTAATCGGAGTAACACTTGCGCCATAGGGGGCTCGGTGAGGTTGTGCCTAAGGGTACGTAGCGCCGGCACCGTGGCCGGTGCCGGATGACGCGACTACGTTAGCGTGTCCGCTCCTTTAGGCAAGGTCATTCGTGCAATCGATCGAGTAACAGTTGTATTGCTGATACCAAACTGTGCCTTCGCGGGCATTGCGCTGGCCGTGCCACCGGGCGCTGGCCTGACCAAACCCGGTCCTACCTGTGCAGACGGCCCGCAAGTGGTCGGCGAGTCCGTGGGCCCTAGGCGGCCTGGCCCCGCTGTGGCACGCTGGAAGTGTTAGACCAGCTTGGACTGTTTCGCACCGGAGAAACGGGATTTAACGGCCGGTGTCATGGTGCGGGATGGGGGCACCGTGATACCGGGTCGGCTCGCCAGGATCCGCCCGAGCCGGCGAGCCGTGTGGGTGCCGCCGGCCGTTCTTGGTGCCGTCGTCACGGCCTATCTCGCGTGGGGGGCGTGGGTTTCGGCGGTGGATCGGGGGTGGCTTTACCGGGACCAGGCCTGGTGGCGTGCCTGGCTGCGCCCGGACAACGCCGCGGTGCCGTTGGTCCTTACGGCCCTGTGGCTGGTGGCGCTGGTGTGCTACTGGTGGCCGCGCCGGCTGCAGCGGCAGGTGGTCGGGCTGACCATCGTGGTGGCGATGGTGGTGATCGGCGGCGTGCTGGCCATCGCGTCGCTGGCCCCATGCCGGGGCGGGGAAAGCGACACTGCGGTGGCTGGCTGGCTGCTTGGCCTCTACGTCGGGAATCCGCCCAATCTCCCGGGCGGCGTGTGCGCCGGGCAGCCCCCGTTGGCTTTCCAGTTGGGCACCGTCGTCTGCCCGGCAGCCACCCTGGTCGGTGCGCTGGCGGTCGTGGCGGTGGTGTGGCATCAGCCGGTGGACCGGCTGATGGCGCGGCTGGTGCGCGATGCGGTGATTGTCACCGGCCTGGATGCGATGACGATTCCGTTCCTGGCCGAGCTCGCGCGGACCGGGCGGCCCGCCAGCATCGTGGTGATCGAGCCCGACGCCAGCCATCCGCTGCTTGACGACGCCCGCGCCACCGGGGCGCGGGTGATGATCGGGCAGCCCGCGCTGCCGCGGGTGCTGCTGCCGGTGATCGCCGGCAACCGCGGGTGCGCGCTGCGGCGGCTGTATGCCCTGCGCGAGGACGTGAGCGAGAACGAGGCCGTCCTGGCCGCGGCCAAGGCATGCCTGCGCCGGTACCGGCCCGACCCGGAGCGCCAGCCGCACCTGGTCGCCCGGATCGACGACCCCCGGCACGCCGACCACTGGCGCGGCGCGCACATTGGCGTCTCCCCGTTGTGGCTGGAAGACGCCCTGAGCCCGCACGAGTCGACGGCCTGCGCGCTGGCCGACCAGCTGGCGCGCACCGGGGCCAGGCAGGTGCTGCTGGCCGGGGACAGCACGCTCGCGCTGGCCGTTCTCCAGGAACTGGCCCGGCGCGCGTGGGAACGGCAGGAGCTGGCCGGGGCCGCGGCGCTCGGCCGGGCCGCCGGCCCCGGTGCCGGCCGGGACGGCGCTGGCAACGGCGCTGCCCGGGATGGCGTGAGCCGGGGCGCGGCCGGTCGCGATGGGACCGGTCGCGATGGGACCGGCCGGGACGGGGCAGAGGGGGACGGGGCCGGCCTGGACTGGCCGGAGCCGGAGCCGGAGCCGGTGGAAAGCGTGCTGCTGCTCGACCAGCGAGCCGATGACCTGCGCCGTGAATACCAGGCCACCTCCCCGGCGCCGATCGCCATGGCGCTGCCCGCTATCCGCACCGAGCCCAGCCCGTGGCAGGGCAGGCTGCTTGCCTTGCTGGACGCCATGCCACCGGCCACCGCGGCGCAGACCGCGGTCGTCGTGGCCGATGTGCTCAGCGGGGGCAGCATGCACGAGGCCGGGCGGGTGGCCCGGCTGCACCCGGGTATCCCGGTGTTCGTGCTGACATCGGATGGGGCGGGCACCAGCGGGGCGATCTTCGACCAGCTGCAGCCCTACCAGCGCGCCCTGCTGGTAGGCGGCCGGGTCCCCGGGGACACCTGGACCCGGGTTGCCAGGCACTGGCATGAGTGTTTCAGGCTCCGCAACCCCGCGGCGCCCGGCGATCCGAAGGCGGCGACCAGGCGGCCCTGGGCCGACCTGGATGAGTTCATCCGCCAGGACAACATCCTGCAGTTGCGCTGCATCATGGCGGCGGTCGCCGGCCGCGGCCGGCAGTGGGTGCCGGGCCGCGCGGTGGTGCCCGGCAGCTTCATCGAGCTGAACGAACGCGACCTGGCAGAGGTCGCGTGCATCGAGCACACCCGCTGGTACCGGCGGCGGCTGGCGGCCGGGTGGACCGCGGCGCCCAAGAACGGCACCGGGGCGGCCCGCGCCGGGCGTGCGCTGGTGAATGCCAAGGTGGTGCCGTGGCACGAGCTGCCCGCCGGGGACCGGGCCGGCTTTGTCGACTACCTGCGGTCGCAGTTGGCGCAACTGGAAGACGTGGGCTTCATGCCGGTGGTGCCGGAGGGCGGGCCTCCCGGCGCCGCCGAGTTCCAGCGCATCGGCACCGTACGGGCCAGGCGGCTGCACGCCCGGCGGCGATGGACCCGTGCCACCGGGGGAGAGCTGCGCGGCGAGGCCGGGGACTGGCGGGTGCTCGACGACCGCGGCGACGAGCGGACGATCAGGGACGCCGCGTTCCGGGCCAGCCATGAGCCACTGGGCGGCGAGCGCTGGCGCCGGACCGGGACCTACCGCGCCTGGCAGGTCGAGGACGAACGGGTCCTGCGGACGCTGGAAGGCCGGGCCATCGCGCAGCCCGGCGACTGGGTCGTGGAGGGACACCGCGGCGAGCGCTGGCCCGTCAGCAACGCCCAGTTCCGGAGAACCTACCAGGCGGTTGCCGGCCGGTCAGCCGGCTGAGCCGCGCCTTTGCCGGAAGGTGCCTTCGAGGGGCAGGACCGCCTCGAAGGCACCATCCCGGCTTGCTAGCCAGGCTCCGCGTTACGGCCGGAGCCCTGGTCAGCCGACGTTCAGGGTGAAGCTCTGGGAGACCGTTCCCGAGCTGTTCGTGGCGGTCAGCGTGACGTGGTAGGTGCCCGCGGTCCCGGGGGCAGGCGTCCCGGTGAAGGTGGCGGTGGCCGCGACGTACTTCACGCCCTTCGGCAGTGCCCCGGACTCGGTGATCGTCGGGGACGGGTATCCGGAGGCCGCCGCCGTAACGGAGAACGGCGTGCCGGTACTCGCGCTTGCCGTGTCGGCGCTGGTGAACACCGGGGCCTCCGGGACCACGATGGTGAAGGACTCGCTGGCGGAGCCCAGGCCGTTGGCCGCGGTGATGGTGACCGGGTAGGTCCCGCCGCTCCCGGTGGCCGCCGTCCCGGCGATGTCCGCGGTCCCGTCCCCGTTGTCGGTGAAGCTCAGCCCGGCGGGCAGCGCGCCGGTCTCGGTCAGCGCGGGCACGGGGTAACCGGCGGCCATGATGGCCTGGCCCATGGCCGCGCCGGCCGGCGCGTGAACGGTGCCCACGTGCCGCAGCCCCGGAGCCCGGTCGACGGTCAGGGTGAACGACTGCCGGGCGAACCCGCCGCCGTTGGCGTAGAAGGTCAGCGGGTACAGGCCCTGCGAGCGGCCGGTGGGGGTGCCGGACAGGGTGGCGGTCCCGTCCCCGTTGTCGGTGAAGCTGACACCGACCGGTAGCCGCCCGGACTTGGTGATCGCGGGCGCGCCGCCGCCGCTGGTGGTCACGGTGAAGCCGAACGGGCTCCCGTAGGTCACCGTGTCGCCGGGGGCGCTGGTGAACGAGATCCGCTTGGCGACGCCGAACTCACCGACGGCGAAACCTTGCGCCGCGGCGGCCGTGGTCACCGTGATGGTTTTGACCCGTGCCCCGCCGGTGCCGTAGAAGCCGAGGTAGCGGGCACCGCCCGCACCGTCGACGGGCACCGGCCCCGAGGTGGTGCCATCCTGCGCGACGGCCTGGACCGTGAACGTCGAGAACGCGTTCGGCTCGGCGTAGAAGTAGAAGGCCCCGGTGCCGCTCGGCAACGTCATCGTGAGGGCCGTGCCCGAGTCGAACTAGACATCGCCGGAGTAGCCGTGGCTCCACGTGGCCCAGCCGCCGCCGGGCGTGGTCAGGTGGGTGACGGATGGCGAGAAGTCCATCGTGCCATCCGGCAGGACCGTGCCGGGGACGTCCTCATCGACGGGGCGCGGGTCGGCCGCGGCCGGTGTCATGGCGTAGGGCCCGAGCGCGCTCGGCGGAGCCGACGTTCCCGGGCTGCCGTCGAAGACGATGGCGGGGGTGATGGCCGGGCCCGCCGCGACGGCCGGTGCCGCGCTCATGAACAGCAGCAGCGGCGCGGCCGGGGCCAGGGCCAGAACGAGGGCACGCCTGCGGATTCCTGTGCGGATCACTCTCATCCCTTCTTTGGTCGAGCGCGAACCAGCCGTCGGGGCACGGCACAAGGAATTAGTAGCTGCCTGCGGCCGGGGGCGCTGCGTCGGCGAGGCCTGGTGGCGGCCGCCGATGTGGAACGTGCGCGCCGTATGCGCACGAATACAAAGAGTAGTGCTATGGCTACGTCACGTGTCCGAACGTGTGAAGCCCGCAGGTTAGCGAGCTGCGCTGGCCCGGCCGCTACCCGGCGTACGTGGTGGCCCGGCCGCCGGCGACGGCGGCGATGTCAGCGGCCAGGCGGCGGGCCTCGGCTGGCTGCAGCGTCGTGGTGGTGATGCGGATGCCTGGCGCGGTCCGGTAGCGGAAGCGCTCGCCCGAGCTGACGGCCCAGCCCCGCTCGGCGAGCGCCAGCACGATCGGCGTTTCCTCCTCGACCGGTATCCACACGCCGAGCCCGGATCGGCCGTGCGCGTCGATGCCGTATCCGGCCAGAGCATCGATCAGGGCGGCACGGCGCGCGGCGTAGAGCCGCTCGGCGCGGGCAAGGAGCCTGTGGGCCGCCACCTGCCCGCGGCCATCAGCCGCACTCCGCGCCCGGCGGCGGCCGCAGTCAGCGACGCGTGACCCACCGGCGGCGCGTGCCCTCGCCCCCGGCCGGCCGGTCCCGTCTGCCTGCCGTCAGGGCTTCTGGGCGCGCGTGAACCCGTCGGGCACGACGACGTCGTCGCGGGTCAGGTCGTGGACGGATGCCTTGCCCAGCCCGTACAGCGTCTCGCTGATGCCCTGGCGCAGGATTTCCAGCACGTTGCCGACGCCCCGTTCCCCGCTCGCCGCCAGGCCCCACAGGTAGGGGCGGCCGATCATGACCGCGCGCGCGCCGAGGGCGAGGGCCTTGACCACGTCGCTGCCGCGCCGGATGCCCCCGTCGAGCAGCACTTCGAGCTGGTCCCCGACGGCGTCGGCCACGGCCGGTAGGCAGCGGATGCTCGCGGGGGTGGAGTCGAGGTTGTTGCCGCCGTGGTTGGACACCGAGATCGCGGTGGCACCGATGTCGGCCGCGCGGCGCGCGTCATCCGGCCGGGTGATGCCCTTGATCATGAACGGGCCGTCCCACTGCTGGCGCAGCCAGGCGAGGTCTTCCCAGGTGACAGGGGGTGAGCCCAGCCATTGGCCGTAGGCGCCGAAGAAACCGGGGATCTCCGCGTCACGGGCGGCGGAGTTGGGCACGCCCAGGTCGGGCTGGGAGCGGCTGCGGAGCCAGCGGGCCAGGTAGGCGGGCCGGACCGCGACCTGCGGGGCGTACCCGAGCATGGCCCGGAGATCGAGGCGCTCCGGGATCCGGGGGCTGCCCCAGTCGCGGCGGTGGTCGAACACCCAGTCGAGGGTGACGATGAGGCCCTTGGCGCCGGCCGCCCTGGCCCGCTCCGCCCGGGCCAGGATGTCGTCCCGGCTGCCCGCCCAGTAGCACTGGAACAGCAGCTTGTCCGTGACCTTGCCGACCTCTTCGACCGGCTTGGACGCGAACGAGGACAGGCCCATCACCGTGCCGGCGCCGGCCGCGGCCCGGGCCACCGCGATCTCGCCGTCCGGGTGCACGGCCTGCACCCCGGTGGGGGAGATCAGCACCGGAAGGCTGGCCTCCTGGCCCATGACCGTGGTGGCGAGCTCACGCGCCGCGGGCAGGCCGGCCACGTGCGGCCGGAAACCGAGTTCGGAGAACGCCCCGACGTTGTCGTTCATCGTCACGCCCGCCTCGGCGCCGGCCAGCACCGCCAGGTACACCGACCGGGGCAGCCGCCGCTTGGCACGGCGCTGCGCCTCGGCGACCGTCTCGAACCAGTCTCTCGTGCTTGCCATCTCAGGTCTCCTGACGTAGCGGCGGCGGGCCCGGGCGGCCGCGCCCGGCCGGCGCCGCGGGCCCGCGGGGCTCCCCGGTGAGGACGGGGTCGGCGAAGCCGGCGGCGAGCGCGCGGAGGGCGGCGTCGAGGTACACCGTGAGGTCGGCGTCGGCGTGCACCACCCACCGGTCGTAGCCGGCCCGGCATGCCGCGAGGGTGGCGCGGCCCACGGCCAGCGGGTACAGCGAGCCGGCCGGCTGCCCGGTGCGGCGCGCCACGAAGTCGCTGATGGCGCGCTCCCACGCGTCGTAGTGCACCGCGGCGCTGGCCATCAGCGCGGGCACGGACCCGATCAGCGACATCCGGGCGCGCAGCTCGGGCACGTCGGCGGCCCGGTAGTGATTGGCCGCGAGCACCGCCTGCCGCACCGCCGCCATCACCGGCAGGCCGTCCGGGACCTTGTCGAGCAGGGCGCGGATGGCGGCGACCTCGGTGTCGAACGCGCCCCACAGCACGTCCGGTTTCGAGTCGAAGTAGCGGAAGAACGCGCGCCTGCTGACCCCGGCCCCGGCGGCGATCTGGTCGATCGTGGTTTCCTCGAACCCCTGCGCGGTGAACAACCGCAGCGCGATGAGTTCCAGCTCGCGGCGGCTGGTGCCCGGCGGGCGCCCCCGGCGGCGGGTGCCCGCCGTGCGCGCACGGCGCCCGGTCCCGGTGCGAGGCGCGGCCACGCTCATCGGCCGGTTCCCCCTCTCCCCTCCCAGCATGCCGCCTGTTAGCCTGCCTATATTCGGCACACTGTGACGAATATAGGCCGTATCCACGCCGCGAAGGAGCCCCCATGGCCGACAGCCTCACCGCCGAGCTGACCGACGACACGGCCGTCACCGCCGACGACCTCGCCACCGACCTTGCCGACGACGTCTTGGTCGAGGAGGTCTCCATCGATGGCATGTGCGGCGTCTACTGAGCCCGTGGGCCGGTTCGACCTGGACGCGCCCTGGCGGCTGGACGCCCAGGTCCGGGTCCGCCCCGAAGCGTTCGGCGCGCTGCTCTACCACTTCGGCACCAGGCAGCTTTCGTTCCTGAAGAGCCCGGCGCTGGCCGAGGTGGTGCGCTCGCTCGGCGCGCAGCCGAGCGCCCGCGCGGCGTGCACGGCCGCCGGAGTGCCGGCGCGGGATTTGATGAAATACGCCCGCGCCCTCGAAACCCTGGCAGCGTCGAAAATGATCCGCGAACGGGAGGGCGCATGAGCGCGGGGCCGCTGCCGCTGGCCGACCAGTTCCAACATGGGCTGGCCGCGCCGATCTGCCTGACCTGGGAACTGACGTATGCCTGCAACCTGTCCTGTGTGCATTGCCTGTCCAGCTCGGGGCGGCGGGACCCGCGGGAGCTGACCACCGCGCAGTGCCGGGCGGTCATCGACGAGCTGCAGCGGATGCAGGTCTTCTACGTCAACGTCGGCGGCGGCGAGCCGACCGTGCGGCCCGACTTCTGGGAGATCCTGGACTACGCGATCGGCCACGACGTCGGCGTCAAGTTCTCCACCAACGGCGTGAAGATCACTCCCGACATCGCCCGCCGGCTGGCCGGCCGGGACTACGTGGACGTGCAGATCTCCCTGGACGGCGCGACCCCCGAGGTGAACGACGCGGTGCGCGGCCGCGGCTCGTACGAGGTCGCGCTGCGCGCCATGCGGAACCTGGCCGGCGCCGGGTTCGCCGGTTTCAAGATCTCCGTGGTGATGACCCGGCACAACGTCGGCCAGCTCGAGAAGTTCAAGGCCATCGCCGACCGGTTCGGCGCCCAGCTCCGGATCACCAGGCTGCGGCCGTCCGGCCGCGGTGCCGACGTCTGGGATGAGCTGCACCCAACGGCCGGCCAGCAGCGCGAGCTGTACGACTGGCTGGTGGCCCACGGCACGGACGTGCTCACCGGCGATTCGTTCTTCCACCTCAGTGGCTACGGCGGCGCGCTGCCCGGGCTCGGCATGTGCGGCGCCGGGCGGGTCGTCTGCCTGATCGACCCGGTCGGCGACGTGTACGCCTGCCCCTTCGCCATCCACCCCAGCTTCCTGGCCGGGAACGTGCGGGATCCGGGCGGGTTCGCCGGGGTGTGGCGGCACTCGGAACTGTTCGCCCGGCTGCGCCGCCCGCAGACCGGCGGGGCCTGCGAATCCTGCTCCGCGTTCGGAAGCTGCCGCGGCGGGTGCATGGCCGCGAAGTTCTTCACCGGGCTGCCGCTCGACGGCCCGGACCCCGAATGTGTCAAGGGCCATGGCGAACGGGCGCTCGTGGCGGCCGTGCCGGCGGCCCAGGCACCGCGGCCGTCCCCCGACCACTCACACCGGGCCGGCCCGTACCGCGCGGCGCAGCGCCGGCCGGTCCCGCTCACCCTGTCGGCCCGCCCGCCGGCCCCGGTCACGCCGTCGGCCCGCCCGCCGGTGACCGCCTGCGACCCGGATCCGCTGGCCGGCTTCGTCCCGGGGCGCTGAGTTGGTTCCGGCCGATAGGTGGCAGTCGGCTATCTGCGCGCCTCCGGCACCGGCTATCTGCGCGCCTCCGGCACCGGCTAGCTGCGCGCCTCCGGCACGACGCACGCGAGGGAGGCAATGACGTGACCGGCCGGGTGGCGGTGGTTACCGGGGCCGGGCGCGGCATCGGGGCGGCGGCCGTGCTGGCGCTGTCCGCCGCGGGCTGGTCGGTCCTCGCGGTGGACAGCGCGGCCGACGACCCCGCACTGCCCTACCCGATGGCCACCCCCGCCGAGCTGTCCGGGGTGGTCCGGCGGGCGAGCGAGACCGCCGGATCCGGCCGGGTGCGCTCGTTCGTCGCCGACGTGCGTGACCAGGGCGCCGTCCTGGCCGCGGTGGCCGAGGCGGAGCACCGCTGGGGCGGCCTGGACGCGGCGGTCGCGGCGGCGGGCGTGATCGCCGGCGGGGTACCGCTCTGGGACTTCCCCCTGGCCCAGCAGCAGGCGGTTCTCGACGTCAACCTCGGCGGCGTGCTGTCGCTGGCCCGGGCCGCGGTCCCCGCGCTGCTGCGCCGCCCCGCGCCACGGTCCGGGCGGTTCCTGGCCGTCGCGTCCGCGGCGGCCACCCGCGGGCTGCCGATGCTCGCCGCGTACTGTGCGGCCAAGGCGGGCGTCACCGGGCTGATCCGGGCGCTCGCCGCCGAGCTGGCCGACAGCGGCGTCACCGCGAACGCGGTCAGCCCGGGGTCCACCGCCACCCCGATCCTCGACGAGAGCGCCCGGCTGTACGGGCTGCCCGGTGCCGGGTCGTTCGCCGGCCAGCAGCCCGTGCGGCGGCTGCTCGACCCCGCCGAGGTCGCCGCGGTCCTCGCCTTCCTGGCCAGCATGGCGAGCAGCGGGATGACCGGCGCCATCGTGCCGGTGGACGGAGGCCTCGCGCTATGACCCGCGCACCGGCCGGCCCGCCGGGCGATGGCGCCGCGGCACTGCCCGCTGGTTTCGGCGTGGTCCTCGACCCGGGCACCAGGCAACTCGATGCGGACACCCTGTTCGGCGGCGCGCCAGCCCGCGTGCTGCGGCTGTCCCCGGCCGGCCGCGCCGCGCTCGCGGAACTGCGGGCCGGCCCGGTGCGCAGCGCCGCCGCGGGCAGGCTGGCACGCAAGCTCACCGACACCGGCCTGGCCCATCCGCGGCCGCCGGGCCTTGCGGCGCGGCCCGGCGTCACCGTCCTCATCCCGGTACGGGACCGCGCCGCCCTGCTCGACCGCTGCCTGTCCGGCGTGGGCCGGGACTATCCGGTGGTCGTGGTGGACGACGGTTCCGCGGACCCGGGGGCCGTCGCGGCCGTCGCCGCCGCGCACGGCGCGGCACTGGTGCGGCGGCCGGCCAACGGCGGCCCCGGCGCCGCCAGGAACACCGGCCTGCTCGGCGTGACCACCGACCTGGTGGCGTTCCTGGACAGCGACTGCGTGCCCGAGCCGGGCTGGATCGAGCGGCTCGCCGCGCACCTGGCCGATCCGGCCGCGGCCGCGGCGGCCCCGCGGCTGGTGGCGGTGCCGGCCGGGCCGGACTGGGCGGGCCGCTACACCACGGCGGCATGCTGCCTGGACCTCGGCGGGGCCGAGGCACGGGTGGTGCCAGGGACCCGGGTGGCTTACGTGCCCACCGCGGCGCTCGTCGTCCGGCGCGCCGCCCTCGCCCCCGGCGCGGCGCCGGGCGGCGTCTTCGACCCGGCGCTGCGCTGGGGCGAGGACGTGGACCTGGTCTGGCGGCTGCACGGCGCGGGCTGGCGGATCCGTTACGACCCGGCGGTCCGGGTATCCCACCACGAGCCGTCCGGCTGGCCGGCGCTGCTCGTACGGCGGTTCCGGTACGGCACGTCCGCGGCGCCGCTGGCGTCGCGGCATCCCGGCCAGGTGCCGCCCCTGGTGCTGCACCCGTGGCCCGCCCTGACCGTCGCGGGGCTGCTGGCCGGCCGTCCCGCCGTGGCCGGCCTCAGCTTCGCCGGGTCGGTGCTGGCGATGCGCCGCACGCTGCACCGGGCCCAGCTTCCGGCCCGCGGCGTGCTGCCCGCGATGGTCACCGCGACCCGGCAGACCTGGCTGGGCGTGGGCCGTTATGCCTGCCAGTTCGGTGCGCCGGTGCTGGCCGCCGCGCTCGTGGCGCCGGGTGGTTCCGGCCGGGCGCGGCGCTGGGCACGGCGCGCCGCGGCGGCGTCGCTGGTGCTGGGCCCGCCGCTGACCGCCTGGTCCGCGCGCCGCCGGTCGCTGGATCCGGTGCGGTATGTGCTGGGCCACCTGGCCGACGATGTGGCCTACGGGGCCGGGGTGTGGGCCGGCGCGCTGCGGGCGCGCAGCGCGGCCCCGGTCCGCCCGGTCATCGCCTGGCACCCGTTCCACGTGGCCCGCCGAGCCACCTCCGGGACCGGCTCCCGGCCGTGATCGCCCGGCATGGCGCAGGCACCCCGCTGATGCTCACCGCCGGCCGGGACCAGCCGTGACGTTCAGGAGAGCACGCGGGTCAGCGCCGGCGCCACGTCGGTGAGCCCGCGCACCGGCTGGCTCAGCCCGCCGCCCTTGCGGGCCAGGGCCGCGGCGGCTCGCTCCGCCTCCGCCGTTGGCAGCGGGCAGAGCACGTGCAAGCGGCTGATCCCGGCCAGCGCCAGCGCCGGGTCGCCGCCCGCGGTCGGCAGGCAGTCGGACAGCAGCACCACCACCCGCTCGTCGGCGGCGGCGCCGGCCAACTGGGCGGCGGCCGTGCGGAGCGCGGCCGCCAGGTCGGTCATGCCGTGCCCGCGCAGTGCGACCAGATCGCCGACAAGCTCACCCGGCTCGCGGCGGGCGCCCTGAGCCTGCAGCACGGTGACGTCACCGCCGAACGCGACGATCCCCGGCGCGAGGCGGCCGTCGGCGGCAAGAACCGCGCTGGCCGCCGCCACCGCCGCGATGGCCACCGCGAGGCCCGACATGGAGCCGCTGCGGTCGACGAGCAGGCACAGCGCGCGGCGCCGGGCCTGCCAGGACCGGGTCACCAAATCACCCGGATCCGGGGGCCAGAATCCCGGCCAGCGGTCCAGGGTCTTTTCCAGGTCCAGATCTCCCTCGGCCCGGCCGGCGCCGAGCCGGCGGGTGCCCCGGGCCGGTTTCCGCCCGGCCGCGCCGAGCCGGAAGAAGACCCGCGCGGCGAGCCGCTGCGCGGCGGCGCGCAGCTCATGGTCGGTGGCACGGGCGAGGTCGGCGAGCAGCGTGACCGCGGCGTCCGGGTCGGCGGCCAGCAGCGCCGCGAGCACGTCCTCGTCGAGCCGGCCGACCTCGGGGGACAGGGCGCCGAAGGATTCGTGCCTGGCGGCAAGCTCGGCGCGGCCGATGGTCCGCCGGGCACCGTTCCCGCTGCGGTCGCGGCGGACCGCCGAGGCGGACGCGCGGCGCTGGCCGGTGCCTGCCGCCTGGGGCGGCAGGCCGCTAGCTTTTCCCCGGCCGTCCGGTACGCCGTCGTCGGGAGCGGGAACGCGGTCGGCCGCAGCCAGCGGCGCCGGTGCGTCCTCCGGCCAGAACCCGCCGAGGATCTCGTCGAGCACCGACTCCGGGGTCCGCTCGCACCCGTCGGCCATCCGGATCCGCCCGGACAGCGCGGCATACGCGGCGTCGCGCGCCGTCGCCCGCGCCAGGCCGGCCTCGCCGCGCATCCGCGTCAGGCCGGTCAGCAGCAGCACCATGTCGATCGCGCCCCGCACCGACGAGCCCATCCGGACGTCGCGGTGCTCGCGGGTGGCCCGGGCCAGGGTCACCGCGAACGCCACGACCTCCCCGTTCTCGCCCGTGATCGCGGTGGTGATCTCGCGCTCGGCGGCGGCGTCCTGGTAGTCGAGGACGATCCGGCAGATCCGGTCGGCGATGGCATGGCTCACCCGCGCGGTCCCGATCGCGTCGAACGGGTTCATGGCGGCGACCAGGCGGAATCCCGGGTCGGCGCGCACCATGCCGAGCCGGGGGACCGCGATCTCCCCCTCCGCGAGCACGGTGATCAGGACGTTGAGCGTCTCCTCCGGGACCCGGTTGAACTCCTCCAGGTACAACAGTGCGCCGGACCGCATTGCCCGCAGCAGCGGGCCGTCTGTGAAGGCGGCGGGGATGTAGCCGTCGGCGAGTACCTGGGCCGGATCGTATTGCCCGATCAACCGGGCTGGTGTGAGTTCGGCGTTGCCTTCCGCGAAAACCACAGCCTTGCCCGCATGCCGCGCGATGTCCCGCAGCAGCGTCGACTTGCCGGTGCCCGGCGGGCCCTCGATCACCGTGTGCCGGCCGGTGTCCAGCGCGACGGTGAGCACCTCACGCTCCCGCCGGAGCCCGACAATGGGCGGCGGTGCGCGGCCCAGCGGCCCAGGTGGCCCGCCGGGCTCAGTCGCTGTCATGCAGGATCACGCCGCGGATGTTCTTGCCGTCGAGCAGGTCCTGGTATCCCTGGTTGATCTGGTCGAGGGTGTACGTCGTGGTGATCAGTTCGTCCAGCTTGAGGTCACCGGCCTGGTAGAGCTCCACCATCCGGGGGATGTCGTGGAACGGGTCGCCGGAGCCGAACAGGCTGCCCTGGATTCGCTTCTCGAACAGGGTGAGCAGCGCGCCGGAGAGCTCGATCGTGGTTTTCATGGGGTCGGCCAGCCCGGTCACCACGACCGTGCCGCCCTTGCGGATCGCGTTGAACGCGTGCGAGACCACCTCGGAGGTCACGATCCCCACCGTGACGATCGCCTTGTCGGCGCCCACGCCGCGGGTGAGCTGCGTGATCAGTTCCTGCGCCTGCTCGGCGGTCTCGCAGCTGTGCGTGGCGCCGAACTGCTCGGCCGCCTCGCGCTTGTTGGCCAGTGGGTCGATCGCCACCACGTTGCGCGCGCCGGCCAGCGCGGCGCCCTGGACGGCGTTGATGCCGATGCCGCCGATGCCGTAGATGGCGATGGTGTCGCCCGGCTCGGTGGCCGCGGCGTGCACCGCCGAGCCGAAGCCCGTCGGCACCCCGCAGCCGATCAGGACGACCTTGTCCAGCGGCAGGTCCGGGTCCACCTTGACGGCGGAGTTCTCGGAGATGACCGAGCGCTGCGCGAACGTGCCGAGCATGCACATGCCGCCGAAGTCCTCGCCGCCGCCGTGGAACCGGTAGGTGCCGTCGGGCAGGCACCCGTCCAGGATGGTGATGCCCATGTCGCACAGGTTCGACTTGCCGGTCGAGCACCACCGGCAGTGACCGCAGACCGGCAGGAACGAGCAGATGACGTGATCACCGGGCTGCAACCGGGTGACGCCCGGCCCGACTTCCTCGATGATCCCGGCGCCCTCATGACCGCCGACCATCGGGAAGCGCGGCACGATGTCGCCGTGCCGCAGGTGCTCGTCGGAGTGGCACAGGCCGGCCGCCACGTACCGGATCAGCACTTCACCGGCCTTGGGGGGATCGAGTTCCAGCTCGGTGATCTCAAAGTCCTGGCCCGTTCCCCGCAGGACAGCGGCCTTGGTCTTCATGGATCCCTCCTGATTGCCGGACCGGTCGGCGGCTGTGGCGCGGGCCCGGGCGGGTGATGCGCCGGCCGGCTGCGGCCACAGTCACGACCGGCGCAGACCGATGGTGACCTTGGTTGCCACATTAGGGCCGGCATGCGCCGCGGGGCCACCCTCCCCTGCCCGCCTGCGCGTGCCCGCCGGGCCATGCCCGCCGGGTGCCGCCGGGCCGGCTACGCCTGGGCGCTGACTCGCTGGTCATCGTGACGGTTCCAAAGATCCGTCAGCTGACCGATGTCTCTCACTGCAAGTTGCACCAGCATTTGTGTTGCAACGCAAGATCGGTAGCAGCTTGACCGGATCCCCGGGGCTGGCCGCCCAGAGCGAGCCGTGCCGCCCGGACCGGCTCCCTCAGCCAGGTAAGGAAACCCAGATGGACACGATGGCGCTCACCCGCCCGGCTGCGCCCCGCAAACTGCGCCTCACGCTGGCCACGGGGCAGGCCGCGGTGGCCGTCGCCCGCTGCGAGGTCCGCGCGGCCATCCGCGCCTGGAATGTCCCCGTGGACTCCGCCGTCGCGGTCCGGCTCACCAGCAAACTGGTGACCAATGCCCTCGGGCGTGAGGCGGGCAAGACCATCGAGCTCGTCATCAGCTGTGCCCTTGGCCAGTTACAGGTCGACGTCTACGACACATCGCCTGCCGTAGCGTTACCGGGGGGCGCGCCGGCCGGCCTGGAGGCCGGGCGAGAGGTGATGCTGCTCGCCAGCCTGTCGGGCAGTTGGGGGTATTACCGGACGCCCACGAGCGAGGCCAGGTACTTCACGCTGATGTTCTAGGCCGTCCTGGCGAAGGGGTCGTCCCAGTGACGCGCTCGCCCATCGATGGCATGGCCGTCGGCCGGCCGCAGGCACCGGCCCGCTCGGGCCCTGGGTGACAATGACGTGGTGGACACCGAGCCGGCGCCGCACGCAACTGGTGTCTCCGCCCGTGAGGCGGAGGTCCTGGCCGGCGTCGCCGAGCACCTGACGAACGCCGAGATCGCGGAGCGGCTGGTCATCTCGGTGCGGACGGATGCCCGCTGACGGGAATGGCGGGGTTCCCCGGTCGAGCCAACCGCACGCCAGAAACCGCTGGCCGGACCCATCCGGCGCGGAACCCGCGCCGGGCAAAGGTCAGCCGGCGTCACGATATGCGCCCATCTGGCGCGCGGGTCCGGGCGAATGGCGGGCGGTCGCGCCCCCGGTTGCCGCTCGCGGCCTCAGAGCTTGATCATTTTGGCGCAGGGGGTGCTGACGCGCCGCGTGTGCGTACCGAAGTCGACGGTGACGGCGATGCCTTCCTCCACGCTGAGGATCGTGCCGAGGCCGTACTTGTCGTGGGTCACCCGGTCCTGAGGCAGGTAGCGCGCTACCGGAGCGGCAGGGGCTTCGGGGACGTTGAAGGGGCTACCTGGCAGATACCGCCGGGATCCGGCGCGGATGTGGCTCATCACTCTCCAGTATGCGCCTATCTCGCCGCGATGCGGAACCGCCAGGCCAATGATCGCGGATGGCTTTGCGGGGCAATTGAGGGCGTCACGGGCGGATCGCACCGCCGACGGTGTTGAGGTGCCGCAGCACCTGGGCGTAGGAGGCCAGCAGGCCGGTCTGCGCATAAGGAATGCCGTGCTCGGCGCAGAACGCCCGAACCGGTGCCTGGGCGTGGCGCAGATTCGGCCGTGGCATGGAGGGGAACAGGTGGTGTTCGATCTGGCAGTTGAGCCCGCCGAGGGCGAGGTCGGTGAGCCAGCCGCCGTGGACGTTGCGTGAGGTCAGGACCTGGCGGCGCAGGAAATCGACCTCGTCGTCCTCGCCGAACTCGTGCATGCCCTTGTGGTTGGGGCGAACGAAGCCCCCAGATAGACACCGAACAATCCCTGATGCAGGGCGACGAACGCCACCGCCTGCAACGGCGAGAGCACCAGGAACACGGCGGCCAGGTACCCGCCGATGTGCGCCACCAGCAGGCCAGCCTCGCCCAGCTTGACCGGGGTGGTGCGGCGGCCGGCCAGCGCCCGGATGCCGGCGGCGTGCAGGTTCAGCCCTTCCAGCACAAGCATGGGGAAGAAGAGCCACGCCTGGCGGCGGGCGATCCAGGCTCCTGCGCCACGGCGGGCCCGGAACTGGCCAGCGGTGAAAGCGATCGTCCGGCCGGCGATGTCGGGATCGCGGCCGGTCGCCGCCGCAGCAGGCCTGCCCCCCTAACCGTGCTGGACAGCTCCGCATAATCGCTTCGCCGGGATGCGGCAGGCCCGCGCCCAAGGGCGCGGGCCTGCCGGACGGGCGAGGTCAGAGCGCCCGGACCTGGGCGGCCTGCGGGCCCTTGGGGCCCTGGTTAACGGTGTACTCCACCTTCTGGTTCTCAGCCAGCGAGCGGTAGCCGCTCGTCTCGATCGCCGAGTAGTGGACGAAAACATCCGCGGTGCCATCTTCGGGGGCGATAAAACCAAACCCCTTGTCCGCGTTGAACCATTTCACGGTTCCCTGAGCCATCTGCTGTCTCCTTCGAGGGACGAGCCATGTGATCCGCGTGATTACGCGGATCAGCCGGGGTTGCCCGCCGCAGCAAAGGTCCAGACAACGGCGCAGCGCCCACTGCCAAAACTGCGGGCGCCTTCACGATCGCAAACTTTCGACAACAGCCGCTCGTTACAGCGTGCCCGGTGGCCCGCATATTCCTGGCAGCTACCGGGCCGCCCAGCGATGTGCTGGCGGGGCGCCGGGCCGAGATGACGCGCGCCACCTGCCTGGATATCCCTGCCGGGCAGGATGTGACGTCAGCGTCTGCGGCGCCCCCGATAGCTGGCGGACAGCGCGGCGGCGCCCGCTCCGGTGCCCGGGGCGGCAGTGCTGTGGCGGACCACGGGCCGCTTCGGCTCGATCGGCTTGGCAGGCGGGCCGGCGATCGAGCGCAGCAACGGCGATCCTGGGCCGACGGTGGCGCCCAGCGGGACCACGTTCGCGCGCCTCATCAGGGTGCGTACCTCACGGGCTTGCGCGGGGGTCTGCAACGTGATCACCACACCCGCGGCTCCGGCCCGGGCGGTGCGCCCGGACCGGTGCAGGTAGGCCTTGTGTTCGGCCGGGGAGTCCGCGTGGATGACCAGGCCGATGCCGTCCACGTGGATGCCGCGGGCAGCGATGTCCGTCGCGACGAGGACGCGCACGGCGCCCGACGCGAACGACGCGAGGTTTTTCGTCCGGGCACTCTGGGACAGGTTGCCGTGGAGTTCGGCGGCGGGCACCCCGGTGGCGGTGAGCTGCCGGGCAAGTTTTTGCGCGCCATGCTTGGTCCTTGTGAAGATCAGTGACCGGTTGTCACCAGCCGCCAGGGCGCGGACCACGCCTGGCCGGTCCGCCGGCGCGACCGTGAGCAGATGGTGCTCGATCCGCGCCGGTGGTGCCGCCGGGTCCACGGCGTGGTGGGCCGGGTTGCTCAGATAGCGGCGGGCGAGAACATTGACGTCGTTGTCGAGGGTGGCGGAGAACAGCATCCGCTGGCCCTGCGGCGGGGTGGCGTCCAGAAGCCGTCTGACGACGGGAAGGAACCCGAGGTCGGCCATATGGTCCGCCTCGTCCAGCACGGTGATCTCGACGTCCCCCAGGTGGCAGTGGCCTTGCTCGATCAGATCGATCAGGCGCCCGGGGCAGGCGACGACGATATCCGCGCGGTTGCGCAGGGCGGCCACCTGCGGATGCTGCGAGACGCCGCCGAAGATTGCCGTGACGCTCAGGCCGGCCGCGCGGGCCAGCGGCACGAGGACGGCCTGGACCTGGCTGGCCAGCTCGCGGGTGGGCACCAGCACCAGCCCGCGTGGGCGGCACGCCATGGTGTGCCCGTCGGCCAGCCTGGCGGCGAGCGGGATTGAGAACCCGAGCGTCTTCCCCGACCCGGTCTGGCCGCGGCCGAGGATGTCGCGACCGGCCAGCGCATCGGGCAGTGTGGCGGCCTGGATCGGGAACGGCTGTGTGATTCCGTCGGCGGCGAGTGCGGCAGCCAGCGGCGCGGGGACGCCGAGAGAGCCGAACGTCAGGCCGGGTGCGGGAGTTTTACGTGTGTGGTTCTGGTGCCGGGCAGCGCGAGGTTTCTCACGGAGCAGAGCAGTCAAAGGATCTCTTTCGGACTTGGGGTGGCCGCATGTCAAGGCCACCACGTCCGTGGGAACCAGCTCGCCCGAAGCGAGGCACGACCGGCGTGCCCTGATGGCTCCGCCTGATTACCTACGGTGCCCACCATACAGCACGTCATGCGGAAGACTTGCTCCGCAGGCCGCCAGCACGCGACCCTGCATACACCGCATCCCGGGGTGATCAGCGGCCTGCTCGGCTCAGCAGCAGGCGTCCACGGGGTCCAGCGCAGCGGACCGGAGGCAGGGGTTCCATGGCGGCGACGGCCAGCCGGCGTGTGCCGCGGCTGCGCGGCAGTGCGATAGTGAGCCAAGGAGACACGTATGGACGCGCCAGAAGTGTGGGTGGCCAACGACGACGGGACCGAAGTTATCCGGGCCCGGGAAATCGCCGCGGTCGGGCTCGACTACAACGGCAACGTCACGGCACGGCTGGCCGGCCACGAAAGCACGGTGCTGACGCTGGTCGCGCACCGGACGCATCGTGACGAGCACAGGCCGGGAGACCTGCACCGTCAGCTCCTCCGGGTCGTGGCCCAGCTAGGCGATTCGTCGGCTGCCCACATCGTGAAGCCCGTGCGCGACGAGACACGCGGCTGGACCTGGGTCAGCGAGCCGCTGTAGCAGCGACGCGGCCCCGCGCAGACCGTAGATCGTTCTTTCACGAAACACCCCGGCATGCTCGGCCCGGTCGGCCGGGGAGAGATACGTTGACCAGCGCATGAACGTCCTTTCTGGTCAGGGGTGGCAGGTAAACGGGCGGCCGCCGGCCGGGAGTGTCACAGCTTCGGGTGGTGCCTTGTCTTCAAGGGAAAGCACCAGGCGGAAGGAAAGATCATGCGAGTCTTCGTCACCGGAGCGACCGGGGCACTGGGACGGCACCTGGTTCCCGGGCTGGTCGCGGCGGGTCACGAGGTGACCGCCACCACGAGAGCGCCCGGCAAGGTCGCCCAGTTGCGCGAGGCGGGCGCGGCGCCGGTGGTCGTCGACGGGCTGGACCGCGAGGCGGTGATCGCGGCGGTGCGGGCCGCGGCGCCGCAGGTGATCGTGCACGAGATGACCGCGCTGGCGGGCATGCGCAGCTTCCGCAATCCCGACAAGCTGTTCACCGCCACGAACGAGCTCCGGACCCGGGGCACCGACAACCTGCTGGCGGCCGCCGCCGAGGCGGGCACCCGCCGGGTCATCGCGCAAAGCTACGCGGGCCCCGGGCCGGACAAGCGTCCCGATGTTGCGCTGAAGACCGAGGAAGATCCGCTTGACTGGCGGGCCATCCGGTCGGCCGTGCTAGCGCCGAGGGCAATCAGGCATGTGGAGACGACGGTGCCGGCGCAGGCACTGGAGGGGCTCGTGCTGCGCTACGGCGGCTTCTACGGGCCGGGCGCCTCGGATGTGCTGGTGGACATGGTGCGGAAGCGGCAGGTGCCGGTGATCGGTGGCGGGACCGGGGTCTGGTCGTTCATCGAGATCACCGATGCCGCGGCCGCGACGCTCGCCGCGGTCGGCCGCGGCGCGGCCGGCGTCTACAACGTGGTGGACAGTGACCCGGCGCCGGTCGCCGACTGGCTGCCGTACCTGGCCAAGGTCGCGGGCGCGAAGCCGCCGCTGCGCCTGCCGGCCTGGCTCGGGCGGCTGCTTGCCGGTCAGTTCGTCGTGGCCCAGATGACCAGCTCACGCGGGTACTCGAACGAGAAGGCCAGGAAGGAGCTCGGCTGGGAGCCGCGGTATGCGAGTTGGCGGGAGGGGTTCCGTGCCTGGGTCAGCGGATGACGGAAGGGGTTCTGTGCCCGGGCCGGCGGATGTGGCCGGCGCGGCGGAGGCGGAGTACCGGCCGCTGCTGTTCTCGATCGCCTACGGGATGACCGGATCGGTGGGGGATGCCGAGGACATCGTGCAGGACGCGTTCCTCGGCCTGACCCGGGCGCGCCAGGCGGGGACCACGATCACCGACCTGAAGGCGTACCTGACGACGGCGGTGACTCGGCTGGGGATCAACTACCTGAGTTCGGCGCGGGTGCGCAGGGAGACGTACGTGGGCGACTGGCTGCCCGAGCCGGTCGTCGTCCCAGCGGACTCGCCGGGGCCGGCCGAGTACGCCGAGCTGGCCGACTCGCTGTCGATGGCGTTCCTCGTGCTGCTGGAGGCACTCTCGCCGGTGGAGCGGGCGGTGTTCATGCTGCGCGAGGTGTTCGGGTACGGCTACCCGGATGTGGCGAGGATCACCGCCAAAACCGAGGTGAACTGCCGGCAGATCTTCGCCCGCGCCAGGCAGCGCATCGCCGCCGGAGGGCAAGCGCGCGGCAGTGCTCCGTCCCCGGCGCGGCGGGCGGAAGGCGAGGAACTCGCACGTAGGTTCTTCGAGACAGCCGATGGCGGCGACATGGACGCGCTGCTCGGCATGCTCGCCCCGGACGTGGTGTTCCACGCGGACGGCGGCGGCAAGGCGCAGGCGATCGGCGCGCCGCTGCACGGGCGGAAGGGGGTCGCCCGGCTGCTGGCCGGCCTGTTCCGCCGAGGCCGGTACCTGGGCACTTCCGTCCGGCTGGCCTGGGTCAACGGAAAGCCGGGCGCGGTCGGGTACGACGCCCAGGGGCGTGTGCTCACCGTGTTCGAGCTTGAGGTTGCCGGCGGTGTGGTGCAGGCGATCCGCGCTGTGGTCAATCCCGACAAGCTCCGTCATATCGGGCCGGTGTCTGATGTGGCGCGACGGCCGGAGAAGGAATTACCGCGGCGCAGGCGCAACACGGATGAGGGAGGAAACCGATGAGCGGCTCTCGGGCCATCGCTGACCGCGTCCACACCTCCGCGGCGGAAGAAGCCCTGGGCTGACACCCGGAGCCACCGTCCTGGCTCTCCCGCTGGCCAATATGTAATGCTAGAGTTACATGTATGCGCGGCGACGTTGTACCGCTGGCCCGCGGCGGGCTGGAGGAAGACACCGCCCCGCTGTGGCGGGCGCTGGCCGACCCGACCCGCCGCCGGATCCTGGACCTGCTGCGGGAGCGGCCGCGGGTGACAGGGGAGATCGCCGCCCAGTTCCCGATATCGCGGATCGCGGTGATGCGCCATCTTGAGGTGCTGTCTGAGGCCGGGCTCGCGGTCAGCCGCAAGCGGGGCAGGCAGCGGTGGCACTACCTGAACACGGTCCCGCTGCAGAAACTGCACCGGCGGTGGGCCGAACCGGCGGCAGCCGGGTTCGCGTCCGCGCTGCTGCGGCTGCAAGACACCGTCGAGGCTGAAGGCAGGCACATGGGAGCGATCCAGCCGACCATCGACATAGCACTGGACATTGAGATCGCCGGCACGCCCGCCGCGGTGTTCGCCGCGCTGACCAAGGACATCGGCGGCTGGTGGGGACACCCGTTCGTGACCGCCCGGGCCACCGCCCTGGCCCTGGACCCGCGGCTTGGCGGGCTGTTCACCGAGCGGTGGGAAAACGGCGGGCAGGTGATCGCGTCGGTGACCGGCTGGGCGCAGGACGAGCACCTGCAGCTGACCGGTGCGTTCCACATGGGCGTAGGCGTCGGCGTCGCCGCCTTCGACCTGGCCGAGTCTGCTGCTGGCACCCTGGTCCGGTTCTCGTTCCGGGCGATCGGCGTGGTGGATGCCGAGGTGGCCGGGGCCATGTCCCGCGCGTGGGCCGAGCTTGTCGGCACCCGGCTGAAGGGGCTGGTGGAGACCGGGACCAGGCTCGGGATCGACCCCGGCGAGCCGCCCACGATCCGCTCCATCAAATAGGGGGAAGCGACCGTGGCCGGGTCACTCCACCCGGCCGCGCCCGGTTCGTGTCACCCGGCCCGACCAGCGAAAGGAACAGCGAAATGCCCACCGAAGTCGCCCGCACGGAATACGGCGTGCTCATCCACCACGACGAGTGGAACACCCTCGAGCTCAAGTGGCTGCCCACCACCAAGGACGCCACCGAGGCGCAGGCCAGAGACACGATGGCGCTGTTCGCCGCCGAGACCGAGAAGCGCAAGCCGCGGTTCCTCATCGTGGACACCACCGAGTTCTTCCACCGGTGGGCCGGCGACATGATGGCCTGGCGCGATAAGGAGATCATTCCTCACTACAACGCCGGGGGCCCTGCGAAGTTCGCCTTCATCACCGGCGAAGGCGTTCCCTTCCCGACCGTCGAGTCCGGTGCCGACCCGGCCCCTGATGGCCCCGCGACCTTCCCCACCGGGTGGTTCACCAGCCGGGACCGGGCCTACCAGTGGCTGGCCGAATAACCGCCGACCCGGCCCCAGGGACCGGCGCGACCGGCCGCCGGGAAGTCAGCGTGGCCGAGGTCATCGTCGACCGGTCGCGGGGGCGGGAACGGCAGGGTCAGCTGCGTACCTGGGGCCGTTCTGTCAGGGGCGGATCGATGACGATCTCTGGCACGCTGATGCGGAATTTCACCCCTTGCCGCAGCGGAATTGCCTCGACGGTTCCGCCGTGCATGCCGGCGATCCTGCGGACGATCGCAAGACCGAGGCCCGAGCCGGGCAGCGCCCGCGCCTTTGCCGACCGGTAAAAGCGATCGAAAATGTAAGGCAGGTCGTCCGCGGGAATTCCCGGCCCGTCGTCGCTGACCTCGACCGTCCCGCCGGACGCGGAGATGTGGATGCGGCCATCCGGCGGGCTCCATTTCAGCGCGTTGTCCACCAGGTTACCGATCGCCCGTTCCAGGGCGTCCGGATCGCCGCGGACCAGCGTCGGCCAGCAGTCGAGCTCGTACCGTAGCCCCGGCGCCCGGCCGGCGGCGCGCGCCGCGACTCGTTCCGCGACCAGGTCCAGCCGGACGTCTTCGATGTGAAACGAGGCCCGCCCGTCACGGGCGAGCTCGACCAGGTCGTTGACCAGCACGCGCAGCTCGCCAGCCTCGGCCAGCGCGGCCGCGGCCAGCGCCGGCGCGCTGGGATCGTCCGGCCGTTCAGCGAGCAGTTCGAGGTTGGTGATCAGGCTGGTGAGCGGTGTGCGCAGCTCGTGCGAGGCGTCGCCGACCAGCCGGCGTTGCGCGCCCGCCGATTCGTCCAGCGCGGCCGTCATGGCGGCGAATGCCTGCCCGAGCCGGCTGATCTCGTCCCGGCCTGGCGTCTCGATCGGCGCGCTGAGGTCACCGGTGGCCCTGATCCGCTCGACGGTTTCGGTCAGCCGACCCACCGGGCGCAACACCCGGCCCGCAGCCAGCCGCGCCACCACCGCCGCGCCAATCGTGCCGACCGGTACGAGCGCGACGAGCAGCCAGCCAAGCGCCGTCTGGGTCGATGTCGCATCCGACACCGGCAGGGCGACCCGGACCAGCACTCCGGGATTGCGCGGAAACTGCACGGTGTAAATGCGGTAGACGACGCTTCCGTAGGCCTCGTCGTGGAAATACGGCTTGGCGTTCCCGTCCGCCACCTGGACATCGTGATCGGTGATGCCGACGAACCCGTTCGTGGGGCCGACCGCGGCACCGGGCAGGATCTGCAGCTGCGTGTTGCCGAACGGGACCAGCTGCCCGACGGTACCGGCTTGTTTGAGCTTCGCCGCTATCGCCGGTGCCTCTCTGGCCACCTGCACCAGAGATTGGTCGTTCTTTCCGCGCAGGTTCGCGCCGACCGCCGGATAGACAACCGCCGCCACGATCGCCAGCGCGCAGAAGACGACCACGCCGACGGCGATCGCGACCCTGGTGCGCAGGCTCACGTCTCTTCCCGCAGCACGTAGCCGATCCCGCGGACGGTCTGGATCAGCCGCGGCTCGCCCATCTTCCGCCGCAAATAGCTGATATAGACCCACAGCCCGTTCGATTCCGGACCGAAATCGTACCCCCACACCGATTCGAATATCTGCGTCCGGGAAAGCACCCGGCCCGGGTTGCGGACGAACAATTCGAGCAACGCGAATTCGGTCTTGGTCAGCGACAGCCGTTCACCGCGGCGACTTGCCTGGTGTGCCGCGACATCGAGTTCGATATCGGTGAACCGGAGCAGGTCGGCGCCCGCGCCGCTGCGCCGCAGCAACGCGCGCAGCCGCGCCCGCAGCTCCTCCAGCGCGAACGGCTTGGCCAGGTAGTCGTCGGCGCCGGCGTCCAGCCCGGCGACCCGGTCGGACACCAGGTCTCGCGCGGTCAGCATCAGGATCGGGGTGTCGTCGCCGCGCGCCCTGATCGCGCGGCACACCTCGAGCCCGCCCGGCTCCGGCATGAGGACGTCGAGCACGACGGCCTCATGCCGGAGCCGCAGCAGCGTGGCCAGCGCGGCGGTGCCGTCGGCCGCCGTGGACACCTCGTAGCCGTCGCGGTGCAGCGCATGGGTCAGCGCGCTGCGTACCGCCTCGTCGTCGTCGACTACGAGCACCCGCACCCGGCCAGTATCACGCACGTTCCTTAAACCGACATTCAGGATTGCGTCACTTGCCTCCGCCCAGGCTCTGCTTGGCGTGCATGAGCGCGGTGGACAGCTGCTGGGTGCTGACACCGAGCGAACGGGCGGCCGCTGCGAATGCCGGCGACGACGTGTCTGCCCGGCCCGCCGCGAACAGCGGCTGGAGCGCCGCGCTGACCCGGGCGGTGCTGACGTGCAGCTCGTCGGCTACCGCCGCCGTGATCGCGGCGTGGCCCTGCCGCTCCTCGGCGGCCTTGGAGCCGGCGGCCTTGGAGCCGCCCGGCTTCTCGCTGGCGGACATGGTCCTTGCAGGGGCGCCGGGCTTGGCGCCGGTCGTCGACGCTACCGCGGCGCCGCTGCCCGCGGCGAGAGCCGCGGTGACCGCTGCGGCGGCGGCAATCATCCCGGTTCGGTTGCGCATGCGGATCCTCCTCAGGTTTGTGGCGTGCACCCAACGGAACCAGGCGGGACTCAGGCCGCCCGAAGAAGTTCCTTACCGCGGCCTAAGAAAGCAGCGCCGCCGCCAGCCCGGCCATCTGCCTACGCGGCCCCGCGACGCGGCCTCCCCGGAACCCGGAGGGTGTGAACACTGCGCTGCAGGCAATGCCGTTCACCGGCGCGATGGCCGGGTCGTCGGGGACGGCGCGCAGCCGGGCTGTTCGCGCGGCGGCGGAAGCGGATGCGGCGCGGTTGTGCTGGTGGCGAGCCGGTTGTTCTATGACGCGGCTGGTGGCATATCGGCGGAGTTTGCCCCGGCGATGGCCTGGCGGACGTAGTCGGCCAGGGTGCCGGGGTCAGCCCGATCCGGCCAGTGCCATACCGATGCGGGGGTGAAGACTATCGATACGCTCCGGCCGCCCGCCCGCGGGCGGCCCTGCTGCGACCGGATGTGCAGCATGGCCGCCCCGCCACAGTCCTCAGCGTTCCACGGCATGAGATGCAGCTCATAGCTCAGCTCGCCCAGTTCGCCCTCGATGGCCCCGTATTGGGCCGGCCGCCGGTACCACGGATATTCACGCCGGTCCCGGAACCGCCCCCCGAGAAGGACGGCAGTCAGCTGCAACATCTGGTTGGCGGCAGCGCGGTCGCCGGGGGTGCCCAGGGCCTTGATACCAAGCCGGAACATCGCCGCGGTGATGACCAGTACCGTCACACCCGCGCAGATGCCGAAGATCAACAGCACGGCAGGTACTGCTTGACGTCGCCCACACCGCGAAGGGTACCGACGGCGCGACCAGCGGCATAGTGGACGTCAGCTCTGCGCGAAGGCGCAGGCTGGTGTGGGTTCAGGCCGGGTGTCAGGATTGCTGCCCGAAGGGCACCCAGGCGAGAGGTGTGAGGGTGGCCAGGTCGTTGGCTTTCAGCCCGGAGCCGGACAGGGTCCAGAGCGTGGTGCTGGTGACGAGCGAGCGGAGGATCTGGCCGCCGGCCGGGAAGGCAGGTGCAGGCGGGTGGGTGATCGTGGCGAGCCTGGTGATGGTGTGGTCGCCGACGTGCAGCACGACGGCCTCGCTGATGGGCTGCCACGGCGCTGTTGCGCTCTGGGGCACCGGCCCGGTTCCTTGCGCAGGCTGCGGCGTCACGGCGGGCGGTAGCTGCACGGGTATGACCAGGAGCTTGCTGGCGGGCCAGTAGAGGAACGCGTGCGGGTCGAACTCGGCCTCGGATTGCCCGGACCGCAGGCGGTAGACGGCGAGCCGGACCGGTGCCGCGAGGTCGGAGACGTCGAAGAGGGAGATCTGTGTGCCTTGTGCCTGGCCTTGTGCGTTGGCGTCCTGGCCGACGCCGATCAGATGGGTGGCGTCAACCGGGTCGAGGTAGGCAGAGTAGCCGCGCAGCAGCAGTTCACCGGCGACCCTTGGTCGTGCCGGGTCGGACAGGTCGAGGGTGTACAGCGGATCGGTCTGCCGGAACGTCACCACGTAACCGGCGGGGCCCGCGAAACGCACCGCGTAGATCTGCTCACCCTGGCCAAGACCGCCGACCTTGCCAACGGGCAGGAGCAGGTCGCCGGCCTGCTCGAGGACGTAGACCGCGGACTGCGCCGGCTGCCCGCCCCAGCCGGCGAAGGCGCCGGCCGTTGTCGTGGCCACCCGGAGCGCGCCGTGCCACTCCGACATCGCGTACTGCGCTGTGCCGGGCGTACCGAGCAACCAGCCAGGGACCGCGCCGGAAGCCTGGTACACCGGCCGTCCCGGCCCCGAGATGTCGAACTTGTACAGCCCGGTGTACTGCTGTGGCAGGGCCGGCGGCCTGGCGGCGGTAGCGGTGGCGGGCGCGGCGGGTGCCGGGTCTTGTGCGGTGCCCGCCGACGCGCCCGGCCCGGCACCGGGGGGCGGCACCTCGCCGGCCGGCGGCACGCTCCACTGCCGGTCGTTGGCGATGTAAAGGCTGCTGCCGTTTGAGTAAACGGTGTCGCCGTCGGCGACGATGGTTACCGGCTGGCCATCGCCGAGAGAGCCGCCGCTCAGGTCAAAGGTGAGCACGGTGAGCATCGAGGTGCCGGAGTATGTCCCCGCCGCCGGGTGGCTGGTGGCCGCGCAGTCCACCTGGCCGGTGCGCCGCACGTTACCGTCGGTCAGCGCATAGCGGGGCAGCCAGGCGCTGAGCGCAGCCTTGGCAATCGTGGCCCGGTTGGCCTCCGCACGCGCCTGCGCGCTTTGCGCGAAGCCTTGCGGGAACACCACCCGCGGTGCCGAATGCACCACCACGCGCACCACCGAACCCACCTGACGGGCACCTGCCAGCGCACCGTCCATCGTGTACTCGCTGATGACCCGGGGCATCCCGGCCGACAGATCGACCAGCACCAGGCGGGGCCCGATGATCGGCACCGGCACCGCCGGCACGCTCACCACCGGGCCGGCCCCCGGCGTACCTGGGCCTGCCGGCCGGGCAGGCCCGGAGGTGTCACCAGCCTGGGCCGGTGGGCCGGCGGCCGATGGGCTTAGCTGCTGCGCCGCGTCCGGCACCGGTGCGCCCGCGACGGGGTACCCCTGGTCGAACAGGACGAGCGCATGATCACCGGACAGAAGCAGATTTGCGGGTGCCATCCCGCCGAGACCGGTCCAGGCTGACAGATCGAGAACGCCGGTGAGCTGCTGGGTCCCTGCGTCGACGACGCGCAGCACCCCGCCGGTGACCGTGACAATGCGGCGCCCGTCGGTCTTGACCAGGTCCGGCTCATCGGCCCCTGCCTCCGCGGTGTTGGTAGGCGAGTAGGAGGCCGCAGCGGCCCCGCCGCCTACCTGGCCCGCACCCTCACCCGCGCCGGCCCGGCTAGCCGCCGCCGGTGCCGCAGCGGGCACACCGGCACCAGGAGCCGCGGCGGCTGAGCCCCCGGAGGCGGTCCCGGCCGTGTCGCCAGCGCCCGCGGCAGTCCCGGCGCCGACTGCGAATCCGCCTGGCCCGGCCGCGTTGCCCGCCGCCGCCCGCAGGTTCCGCAGCGCGTCGCTGCAACTGGTGAAGCGCACCAGGGCCATGTCGGCGGCCCGCAGCGGGCCCGCGTGGATCACCGGTGCGACCGGGTGACCGGTACAACCGGACAGGACAAGCGCACCCGCCGCGAGCAACGCGCCAGCGCCGAGGCCGTGCGCCCAAAACCGGCGACCCGGCCGGAGACTACCCGCAGGCACAATCCCGATAGCATTCACGGCCCTTGGACGCCGCGCCCGCGTCCCCGGTTCCACACAGGCCAGACCACAGTGCGCCAAGACCACCACAAGAACACAGAACGGCTATCATCCGGTCGCCCTGCTATCGGTGAGCCTCCTGTCGCTGACGGACCTTGAGTGCAGCGTCCACGTGGAATTGCCGGTGCATGCGCTGCTCCCTTGGCCGGAAGTAGGCGGTCGCCTCGGCCATGGGGATTACCTCGGGCCGGTCGACCTCGTAGGTGTGCCCATTGGTCACAATGGCCGCCGAGCCTGTGCCGAGGACGTTCTTCAGCCAGTCGGTGCGCTCACCATACGGGAGGGCGATCAAGAAGTTGTCATCATGCTGGACCGCGATGACAGGTGTCTCGTACGTCCGGCCCGATCGCCGCCCGACATGGCGGACGACCGACGTCCTGGATCCTTCCTTGCCGGCTGACCGCAGAGCAACCGGCCGCATGACCCGGGTGAACATGCGCAAGGCGTTCTGGAGCGGACCTCTCATGCCCCCATGTTCTCAGCGGGTTCGAGCTGGGAGTAGGGCGAAGGGGCCCACAGCCGCCAAGTTCTCGTGTACCGGTCCTCGCCTCATGCTGGAGTGTCTGGTGTGCTGCCCGGTTGTGCGCCGGCCGGGATTGTCAGTGCCGTGTGTGAGGCTGCTGGCATGGGTGATACGGCGATGATCAGCCGGTCCGGGCCGTTCTGGGAGTTTCTGGCCGGGCGGCAGCCGGCCCCGCCGGCCGCCGTGACGCTGGGCTGGGAACTGTCCTGGGTCGCTCCCGAAAGGGGCGAGATCGAGGTCTTCTTCGATGCCCGCGCGGACTTCGCCAATCCGATGGGCAACGTGCAGGGCGGGTTTCTCGCCGCCATGCTGGATGACACGCTCGGTCCCGCGCTCGCTGCCACCCTGGGTGATGGCGAGTTCGCGCCGACCCTGGAGCTGAAGGTCAGCTTCCTGCGCCCGGCCGCTCCCGGGCGGATCACCGGCACGGGCCGCGTGGTCCATCGCGGCGGATCCATCGCATTCCTGGCCGGGGAACTGCGTGACGAGACCGGCGGCGTGCTGGCCACCGCGACAGCGACGGCCCGGATCATCCGCCCGCACGGACGCTGACACCGCGCCGGGCGACCCGATCGTCGCTGATGCCGGCTGACGTTCGGGCATGCAGCTGTCCTGCGACCAGCGTGGCAGATCGCCCCGTTCGGCGCCGCACCGAGAAGCCCGCTAACCGAGCCGACGCCGAGACAGAACGCGGCTGGTGAATGCTCTGCCGGTGACGAGTTGGTGGCACCGGCCCATGGCGGGGCGGGCCGGCCGGGTCAGGCCGGTTGGGTGAGTACCTGGTCTAGCAGGCGGCCGAACTGCTCCGGAAGGGCCAGGAAGCCGCCGTGGTCACCGGGGAACTCCACCACAGGCGTGCTGAGCTGAGCGGCGAGTGCCATGGCCGCGCGGTTGGCGAGCTGTCCGGTCGATGTGGTCCCGGCGCCGACCACGATCCGCGCCGGGGCCGCCTGCAGCGCCGCGATGTCGGGCTGGTAGCTGGTGGTCGGGCGGAGCAGGTGGGCGAGGAAATGGCCCGTGGTGGCCCGCATCCGGGCGATCTGCTCCGGCGACGGCTCCCACCGCGGCGCGCCCGCGTCCTGGGCGGACGGGTCGCCCAGGCCCGCATGGGCCATGAACTTGCCCATCGCTGCCTCCGCCCCCTCGGCCTGGTAGGTGTCGTAGATGTCCTGGATCTGCGCGTGCACCTGTGCCCGGTCGGGCAGGCACTCGATCACCGGCGGTTCGTGGGCGACCAGCGTGCGCACATCGCCTGGGTGGGCGGTGACCAGCGCGAGCCCGACGACCGCCCCGCCGCTGCTGCCGAACACATCCGCCGGCCCGCCGCCCAACTCGGCCAGCAGCCGGTGCACGTCGTCGGCCTGCTGCTCCGGCGTCACATCCCGGCCGGTGTCCCCGGAGGTGCTGTTGCCGATGCCCCGTGGGTCGTAGGTCACCACGGTGTAGCGGTCGGCGAGCGCGCTGGCGAGCCCGGCGAAGCCGGTGCTGTCCATCGGCGACCCGATCATCAGCAGCAACGGGCCGGTGCCCCGGCGCTCGTAATACAGCCGTGCGCCAGGCACATCCAAGGTATGAACCGCCGAGCTGGAGCCGGGCATGGCAGGCCGTCCTTCCCTGCGTCGCTGCCAGATGGCACAAACCGTACAACCGAGCCGGCCCGCTGGGGTAAGTGTTCAGCACGGAGATCATCGTCGCCCCAGCGGGCACGATTGGGGCGCAGTAATCGGAGCTGGTCTCGCGGGCTCTGGTGGCCGTCAGCGGCCGCCACAGGAGCACGCCGACGGGCCGACGGTTTACAGGCCACCGCTACGTCTCGTTAGCAAATCCGTTAGCAGTGCGGCGCCGTGCCGTGACGAGAGCCGTCACCGTGCTGGCGCGAATCGGCCGCCCGAGTCGGGCATAAATGGCTTCGTATTCACGCTCAAGGGCTTGACGCTGGCCCGGTGAAAGCCGGGCGTAAAACGACATCGTACGAACGAGAGCATTGACCTCATCAGGCGTGTACTCGCTGAGCTTTGGCATGACCGCCACCTGAACATCACTGAACAAGCGGGCGGCATAATCTCGCCCTATGTCGTAGCTGCCAAGCCAGGCCCATACCTCTGAGACGTTGCCGCGGCGTTGCTCCATCCCGGCGAGCGTGGCGTCGAGATCCCGGTAGGCCGGCCAATTAGCGGCAATGTCCGGGGCGACCTTTCTCATGGCGGCGAGTGCCGCTTCCTGATCCGGCTTGCTGCACGGCTCCTCAAGTCCGAAGTATGACACCAGGGCGAGCGTTCCACCGGGGACGAGTACGTCAGCGGCCTTCCGCCAGCTAACCTCAGGGTCAACCCAGTGAAACGCGGACGCGGAGAACACGGCCTGAAACTGCTCGCGGGGAAGCGACGCGTCCTCAAACGGGGCGTTCACCAATTCCACCTCGCCAGCACCCTCCAGGTTCTGCCAGGCCAGCGCTATAAGGTTCTCGCCGGGTTCGAGTGCTGTGACGTGCAGGCCCCGGGCGAGGATGCCGCGCGTCAGCTGGCCGCTTCCACACCCAACCTCAAGCACATGGTCGCCGCTCCCGATCCCCGCGACCTGACATGCCTGGTCGATGAGTTCGTCAGGATAAGCCGGGCGGCGGCGGTCATACTCAGCCGCGATCTCATCGAAAACCTTGCCGTAACGACGGGCGGTAGATTCTGGTTGCGGTGTCATTCGGCGAGCCCCCTCCCTCGCAAGAGCCGCTCACGTTCGAAGGCGCTGCTGCGGCGCTTCGAGTTCGGCTTGTGTCTCGCGCATGCGAGGCATTATGACAGGACGGGCGGCGCACCCCGGTGGCCTGGATGGCGCGCCGCGGGCACGTCACCGGCGTTCGTTCACCATGATCGCGTTGCGGTCGAGATCCAGTACGGAGAACGCCCGGCCCCACGGGTTGTCGCTGATCGTGCCAAGGGGATGCCCACGGGCGAGTGCGAACCGGGCCCGCCAGCCCCAACCGGATCCGCGTCCGCGTCCGCGCTGCCATGGCCACCCAAGCCCAGATGGAAGGCCGCTATCTCGGCGGCCGGCCGCCCTACGGATACAAGCTCATCGATGTCGCCCCCACCCCAACCCGGCCAAGGCCGCAGACGGGAAACTGCCGGTGACGGTTCGTGGCATCATCGCGGCTCGTGGCTCATGCACCAGGAGAGGGATGAACGATGTACCACGTGAACGCTGCTGACCTGCCGGGCAACGAGGTGTCCCGCACGTTTGAGGGTGGCAGGCATGGGCCGTGCTCGGTGTCGTTCTTCCTGTGGAGTTGAGGTGATCATGCCAAGGGACCGGTTATCGCCGCAGTATCGGGTTCGGTGGGAGCCGTGGCTGGCCAGGCCGATGAGTTGTGTGGTGCCGGATCGTCTGACCCCTCAGAGGAGGAATGGGCATGGAAACTGTGAAGTCAGCAGATGGCACCGTCATCGCCTATGACCGGGCCGGGGCCGGGCCTGCGCTGATCGTCAGTGTGGGCGCGTTCTGCACGCGGCATACCTTCGTCGCGCCGCCGGAGCTGCGGCAGCGTTTCACCGTGATCACCTACGACCGTCGCGGGCGGGGAGACAGCGGCGACACGCAGCCGTTCGCGCCCGAACGGGAGTATGAGGACCTTGCCGCGGTCGCGGCTGCGGCGGGTCCGGAACCGGCGGTTGTGTTTGGCCACTCCTCCGGCGCAGCGATCGCGCTGCGAGCCGCCGCGGCGGGTGTGCCTCTGGCTGCGGTCGCCGCGTACGAGGCGCCGTTCCTCAACGAGGACACCCCGCGTCCGGCTGCCGACCCGGCGGGCCGCATTCGTGAGCTGGTCCGCGCGGGGCGGCGGGGCGAGGCGGTCCGGTTCTGGATGGCTGAGGTCGTCCACCTGCCGGCCGACATGGTCGCGCAACTGGAGGGCGCCCCGTGGGCCAAGGCCATGGAAGCGCTGACCCCCACGCTTCCCTACGACCTTGCCGTCACCGCGGGTGGTGTTCCCACCGCCGAGCTGGCGAAGATCACCGCACCGGTCCTGGTGCTGGGCGGCGCCAACAGCCCGGCCTGGTTCCGCCGCTCGGTTGCCGAACAAGCTGCCGCCATCCCCGGGGCGCGGCTGCAGATGCTCGACGGGTACGACCACAACGCCCCGCCCGAAGTGATCACACCCATCTTGACCGAGTTCTTCACCACCTGCCGGTAGCCGGCCCGGGCACCGCCCGGCCAGCCCGAGCCGCGAATACCGAAATCCCCCGAGCGGGCCTGAGCGCGGCCATGCCTCGCCAGTGCAGCAGCCCTGCAACCCGCGCGCAGATTCATCCACCGCAGGTTGTATGCCTGATCTGCGGCGTTGCGGCTGGGTCGCGGACGCTGGTCTGGGTACGGTGCAGGAACTATCGCAATAGGGGAGGCCGGGATGGCCCAGAAAGTAACCGTCGCCCTGGAAGACGACCTCGACGGTGGCCCGGCAGATAGGACCGTCCGGTTCGCCGTCGATGGCACGGACTATGAGATCGACCTGAGGACCAGCAACGCTGATGCGTTCCGCAGGCAACTTGCGCCTTATATTGAGCACGCCCGCAGGGCAGGGCGGTCGCAGCCGCGCCGGCCCGGGCGTACTGCGGCCAATCGGCAGCACACCGGTGACATCCGCGCCTGGGCGAAGAGTCACGGGATCGTGGTCAGTGCGCGCGGGCGCATCCCGGCCAGCGTGGCAGCGCAGTATCACGCCGCGCATAACGGGCGCTGACGCAAGGCTGAGCCGCAGCGCCAGACGCATGCCTCCTTGCCCTTCGCCGCTACCGGCGTTGCCGGGCGGTACTCAATCACCGCACGCCTCTCCCGGAAGGTGCGCTCCCCCCAAGATCCCGTTTACCGGCGCCGCGGCCTGCAGTCGCGCCGCCGTGTTCACCACATCGCCAGCGGCCATCCCCTCACCCTCGGCCGGTCGGGGTTCCAGCGTGACGAGCGCCTCCGCCCCTGTTCACCGCCAGCCGGACCTGGATCCGCTCTTCCTCCCGCACCCAGTCGCGGATCGCCAGCGCAGCTCGTACCGCCCGCTCCGGGTCATCCTCATGCGTCACCGGCGCCCCGAACAGCGCCATCGCTGCATCGCCGATGAACTTCTCCACCGTCCCGCCGAACCGCTCCAGCTCTGAGCGCAGCCTCACATAGAACGGCGACAGCAGCGCCCGGACGTCCTCCGGGTCCATCTGCCCAGCCCGGGAGGTGAAAGGCAGCGGATCGGCTCCGCGCATGCGCCAGCCGACCCACGACCCAAGGGCGGGCCCGGCCAAGGTGCTGGCCTGGCGGGCGGTGAGTGATCTGACCTGGCGGCAGGACATTCCCAGGGCCTTGATGAAGGCGACGTCGCGCGGTTGACTCTTTCTAGAGTTTCTGCTCTAATTAGAGCATGAGCACTAGAAGTGGAAGGCCGGTGCGGAGAGCGAAGTCAGACCAGACGCGCCGCCGGATCCTGGACACGGCCCTGGCGCTGTTCAACGAGCGGGGGACCGCGGCGGTCAGCACGAATCACGTCGCGGCGGAGGCGGGCCTGTCCCCGGGCAACCTCTACTACCACTTCGCGGACAAGCAGGAGATCATCCGGGCGCTACACGAGCGGTACGCGGCGGCCAACGAGGGCCTGTGGGAACCCGGCCCGGGCATGCCCGCGAGCCTGGCAGGGCTGCGGGGTGGCCTGGCCCGGGCCATGGAACTGGCCTGGGAGTACCGGTTCTTCGAGCGCGAACTGCTGGCGCTGCTGCGGGCCGACCCGCTGCTGCGGGCCCGCTACCGGCAGGTATACGAGCACCGGCTGGACCAGTGGCTGGCCTTCGGGCAGCAACTCGTAGCGCAGGGGGCCATCCGGCCGCCGCAGCCTCCGGCCACCATCCGTGACCTAGCCGTCGCCGTGTGGCTGATCGGCGGGGGCTGGATGTCGTTCCTGGAGATCACCGGGGACCCGCAGGATCCCGGGCAGGTCGCCCGGGGCGCCGACCTCGTGCTGGCGGTGCTCGGCCCGTATCTGACCGCGCACGACATCGAAGGGGAGCAGTCGTGAGCATGCATGTGATCGCCGGATCAGGGCCGGTCGGGTCGGCCACCGCGGTGCACCTCGCCGGCCTGGGCGAGCGGGTACGGGTTGTCACCCGCTCCGGCACCGGCCCGGCGGCCGACGGCATCGAGACCATCGCCGCCGCCCCCGCCCCAGACTCCGCCCTGTCCCCTCGTGGCAGGTGCGCGCCATTGGCCTGGCCGTCCCGTACCTGCGGGAATTCCGGGAGATCGCCTACCAGTTCACCCGGCCCTTCGTCGTGGACTCCGCCGCCTACCAGGACACCTTCGGCACCGCGCCCATGCCGATGGACCAGGCGCTTTCCGCCACCTTGACCTGGTGGCGCGACCAGGGCCGCGCCGCGGCCCGGAAGGAATGACTCACAATGACAACCCTCACCCAGCCCGCAGCAACCGCACCCGCCCGCCCCGATCCGGCCGCCCGCGCCGCATGGCGTCGCCGCGTCGCCCGGATCGGCTCGCTGATCCAGCTCGCCTTCGCCGCCCTCTGGCTCGCCCGCGGCACCCTCGCCACCGAATGGCCCGGACGGCTCCCCATCGCCATCACCCTGGCCGCCGCCGCCATCGCCGTCGGGATCTGGGGCGCGGTCACCACCCGCGGCCTCGCACCACGCCCCAGCGGCGCAGCCGCCCACCGCCTCGAACGGGCCATCACCATCGCCACCGCCATCCAGCTCGCAGCCAGCTGCGCGCTGCCCGTCATCGTCTCCGCGGCCGGCCGCGCCGACCTCACCGTCCCCACCATCGCAGTCACCATCGGCATCCTGCTGCTGTGGCTACGGGCCAGGCTCACCACCCCCGGCCACCTCACCGCGGGCATCCTCCTCATCGCCGTCCCCGGCGCCCTCGCCCTGACCCTCACCGGCAACGCCCTGACCGCCACCGCAGGACTCGCCACCGCCGCCATCCTGGTCGGCGGCGCCATCACCGGCTTCCACGCACTGGCCAGCCGAGCACTCGACACCCCCCCACCTGCCACCTGAAGACCGGCTGAGACCGGCCGGCCTGCGAAGACCAGTTGCCCGCGCCGGGCCGCAGGCCGCATCCCGCCGGCTGCGCGGGTGGGCTCATGAAGATCAGGCGGTTCTGGCGTTCGCGACCGGTTTGTCTTGGGTCACCTGGAGGCGTAGCTCGGCGGCGACCGGTCCATACGCTCAGGTGCGCGAGCGGGTTGGCCCGCCTGCCGCGGGCTGGTACCGGCACGCGGTGCCTGTGCGGATCGAGGACTGCAGGTGGGCTCCCGTGATCGGGGCGGCCAGCATGATGCGGTCGATGGCCGCGCGGATGGTGCGGGTGACATTGACCCGGGCTCGTTCGGCGTCCGCGGAAGCCCGGCGGGGGCGCCCGGCCAGGCCGATTACCCGGCGGAGCTCGGCGACGAGCGCCTGGCGCTCGGTGTGGGCCCGTTCGGCGGCGAGGGGGTCCCCAGCGCGGTCGGCGGTTGCAAGCTCGCTGTCTAGCTCGCGGATGCGCTGGCGGTAGGTTTCCCGGCCCGTGGCGTCCAGCAGCGGTTCTGTGCCCGATACGGCCAGCCCGGGGCCGGCTGCGACCAGGTCGAGCGCCGGGATCTCGCTGCCCGGGGCGGCCAGCAATGCCCGCAGGTAGTGCAGGCCGCGGCTGTCCCGCAGCCGAGCCCGCTCTGGCCCTGCTTCCAGCAGCCAGTCCTCGCCATCACGCCGCAGCGTCCAGTGATCTGAGGCAAAGGCAAGCCGGTCCGGCAATCCGGCCACCCCCAGCCGCTCGGCGATCGCGCGGGAGCGGACCCGGCAGGCCGAGGCTTTCTCCCGGTCACCGGGGGCCGACCGCAGGCTTAGCGCCCCGGCGGCACCTTCCAGGCACAAGACCTGAATGGGAAGGGCACCGATGTCCCCCGCGAAGGCGATTGCCTCCTCCAGGCAACCCACCGCCTCGTCAAGCAGTCCGAGCCGGGTTGCCAGCAGCCCGAGGAAGAACGAAACCGGCCCCATGCAGCTGTTCGCTCCGCCCAGCACCACCAGCTGTCCCCGGTAGGGCCGTAGCGCCTCCAGCAGTTTCGCGGCGGCGGAGATATCGCCGACCTGGGCGGCCACGAACGCTAGCATCGCAGCCGCTCCCAGCCACCGCGGCCCCGATCCAGCCAGCACGGCCGGCAGGACCCGGTCCATTTCCGCCTGAGCCTCGTCCCTCCGCCTGAGCATCACCAGCCAGCCAGCCGCAGTTGCCTCCATGAAGTGCCCGGGAAGCCGTCTGGCCAGGGCCAGCAGCTGATCCATGGGGACCGGCGCCGCCGCCGAGCCCCGGTAGAAGGCCATCTCCCCCTGCAGGGATGCCACCAGGCGCTCGGTGTCGGGCAGCTCTGCCCGCCGACCCTCCGCCACCACCTCCGCTATCAGCTGGGCCGCCTCGCCGAAGCGCCCGCGGAAGGTGGCCAGCATTGCGTGCCGGGCGGCCGCCATCACCAGTGCCTGGCCGTCACCAGCCGCGATCGCCCCGCGCTCGAACGCGGCGAGTGCCGACTCGGCTTCGCCCACCCGTCCGAGTTCCATCAGGGCCACGAACCGCCAGAACATGCCATGCCGTTCCCTGACATCGTCGTCCGCGGCCCGGGCGAGGTCGAGGATCTCGGAGGCTGCCGCGAGCCGCTCCTCGGCGCCCGCAGGATCCCATAGCGCGTGCAGCCGCGCGTCGAGTACCTCGGCTAGCACCTGCGGCTCGCCCGCGTCGCGGGCCAGCTTCAGCGCCTCGTCGGCCAGTGCGCGGCGCCGCGGCCCGGCCGATGAGTCACCCAGCATTTCGTGTGCCAGGCGGGCCAGGAGCCGGGCCCTGGTGCCGTTGTCCGGCGCCCGCGGAATGGCCATGTCCAGCAACCGGACAAGCCCGGCGTCGACATCGAGGAATTCCGCTTGCGAAGGTGCTGTAAGCGCCAGGCGCACGAGCGGGTCAAGATTGTCTTCGGCAGCGGCAAGCTCGGCGGCCATGGACCTCGCGATGCCGGGCAGCCCTCGGGACGCCAGCCACACTGCATGACGGGCCCACGGTGGCACGCCAGGCGCCACCGCGGCCAGTTCGCCCTCGCTCAGGCCGCCCAGCCGCAGCTCCGTTCCAAGGCCCGGAGGCAGCACTGAGACCACGACCACCGCGGTGGCACTGGCTGCCGCCCGTGCCGCGACCACGCGCAGCAGTTGCAGGGCCTCAGGCCCGCCGTGGTCGATGTCATCGATCACCAGCAGCCGCGGGCTCCTGGCGGCAAGCACGCGGGCAACGGTGTCGAGGTCCACCGGCCCAGCCTCATCGAGGAGCCGCGAGGCGAGATCATCCGGCGCACCGGCGTCACGCAGCAGCTGAGCCCACGCCAGCGGGCCGGGCTGGCCGCGCATTACGGTCGCGCGCAGCACCTCGAACCCGCGCCGGGTGGCCTCCCTCGCTGCGGCAGCAGCCAGCTCGGTCCGGCCCGACCCGGCGGGCCGGTGATGGCCAGAACCCCGCCTTGGCCGGTTGCGGCGCATTCAAGCAGGCGCTCGACCTCGGCCATCTCGAGGCGCCGACCCACCAGAGCCATATCCGAGGTATACCCCAGCCTCAGCCGCCAGGCAGTGCCCCGAGCGGCCCGATGGTGACCCATCCATCAGCTTGGCCAGGCCATCCCTCATCAGGAGCGACACGGTACTCCCCAGCCGGCACGTGCTTGCCCGAGGTGGAATGGCGCGCCCCGCAAGCGGGCCGAACGATTCGTTCGCTCGCGGTTTACGCCTCCTGGTTGAGACGTTCAGGAGGCACCATCATGAACACGCACAGTTTCACCAGCCAGCCCGGCGCTCCGGCGAGCCGGGACGGCCACGCCGCAACGACCCTCCGCATAGCCGCCCCGCCACCCCCGGCCCTGGTCGATGACCCACGCGGTGTGGTCATCACCGGTTGTGAGCCCCACTCGCCTGTGGTGGTACATGCGCGCGTCGAGATTGACAGCGCAACGCGCGAGGCGATGGCTGCCTTCCGCGCCGACGAGGCCGGGACCGTGGACACTGGCCGCGACGCTAGCCTGGCCGGCACCTACCGGAGTGGATCCCTTCGGGTTGTGGTGGTCCGGGAATCTCGTCGCAGGTTCAGCCGGCCGCATACCGTCACCGGTCAGCGCCAGGCTGCACGTCGAAGCGGGCCGGCAGGCCGCTGAGGCCACCGTCGAGCGGCTCTGGCTGGCACCTGGGGCGGCTGTGACACAGGTTCGCGAGCCGGGGGTCTGGGGCCAGTTCGCCCGTCCGGCGGGGCCCGGGCCGTTCCCGGCAGTGATCGCGCTTGGTGGCTCGAGTGGCGGCCTGGGCCCGACTGCGGCATGGGCACCGGTGCTTGCCTCGCACCGCATCGCCACGCTGTCAATCGCTTACTTCGGTGTCCCCGGCCTTCCCGAGGCGCTGGTCCGCATCGACGTCGAAGTCGTCGCGCGGGCGGTGGACTGGCTGCTCCAGCAGCCCGGCGTAGACCCCGCGCGGATCGCTGTCATGGGCGCATCGCGAGGCAGCGAACTCGCCCTGCTCGCCGGCGCCCTCCTGGAGCCGATCAGCTCGGTCGTAGCATTCGCGCCGAGCGGGGTCTGCTGGGCCGGGCTCGACGCCCACGGCCCGGTCGCCGCACCAGCATGGCGGTTCGGCGGTGACGACATCCCCTGCGCCGGCATGCACCCGGCCGGCCTCCCCCTCCCCGCGGCCGCCCCAGGATCCCCCATCGCTCTGAGGCCGCTCTTCGAGGCCATGCTCCGCGAGCATGACATGATCCGCGCTGCGGAGATCCCGGTCGAACGGGTGCGGGGCCCGATCCTCATGGTCTCTGGACAAGCCGACGCGATGTGGCCCGCCACCCACCTGGCCGAGATCGCCGAGCACCGCGCCGCCGAGCACGGCTTCACCCACGCGCTGACCCACCTCCGGTACCCACAAGCCGGCCACCTGTGCGGGGGCGTTCCGGGCACCCCGGTTGCCACCGAGAACCGGCACCCACTGACCGGTCAGGTGTACAGCTTCGGCGGCACCCCGGCAGGCAATGCCAAGGCGCGCGCCGACTCCTGGCCGCAGGTTCTCCAGTTCCTGCTCAAAACCAGCATTGCGAAGTGAGCCCCGACGTTCACACAACTGCTGCAGCCACATCGTGGTCCGCCGCCGCAACCCTCACCTAGCACGCGCCGCCGCTCGTCGACTGATCCGGCAGCCTGGTCGGCCTTAAGGCCCGGTCACCCGCCGCGGGCCGCCCGGCCGAGCCGCCCCGGGGAGCAGCACAGATCGATGCTCCTCCATGGCCGGAGCCAACTGCCTGTACCACAGTTGGTGCTGGTTAGTGCGCTCTTCCGGCGTTCCGCTGCGTCTCCCGCCAGCCCGCCAGTAGGTTCCCCGGGACAGGCGTTGCCCGCGCCACCTGACGTCAGCAGGCGTCAGCTCGCCGGGTGAACGCGGGGCCCCGGGGACAGGAGGGTGATGCCCGCAGCACCCCGTCATGCCAAGCCCAGAAAACCCGCCACCAGGCGCGGGGTACCGGTAGCGGCCGCAGCAACGCTCGCAGGCGTGGCTGCGGCTTTCGTGTTCTTGCACGGCGGATCCGCAGCCGCAAGGCCCTCCCACGACGCGATGCCGGTGAAGAGCGCAGCGTCGGGTTTCACCAGCGACTATGTGACGGCCGACGTGCGCGGTGGGGTCATCGACCGCATGGTTCGGCAGTCCGCCAGGGCGGCGCGGCGCAGGCACCTCGCCAAGCTCGCCGCCGCCCGGCGCGCGCGACGGCAGACGGCCCAGCAACAGCCAGCAGCGCAGCCGGCCCCGGCCCTGGCCCCGGCCCCGAGTGCGGCACCAGCGCCATCCAGCGGTGGTGGGGATGCCGCCAGTTCGGCGCTTGGGATCTGCATCCGCAACGCCGAAGAGGGCGGCAGCTACGCCTGGGGGCCCGGCAACGGCGGCGGGGCATACCAGTTCCTGCTGGGCACCTGGGAAAAGTACGGCGGCGCGGCCAGCGAGTACGGCGTCGCCGGCCCCGCGTACCAGGATCAGATCTTCGATAACGCCATCGCCGCAGGCGGCGCGTCGAACTGGACGAGTTACGACGGGTGCTGACGATGCGCTGCCGCCGGCCCCGGCCTGCGACCTGACGCTCGACTGAGACCAGCCTTGTTTCGCTTAACGTGCCGACCGGCCGGAACGACTGTTCGGTACTCGCGGTGATAGAGCGCAGCCAAGCGCCGACCCGTCCAGATCGGCGGTTAGCGCTTTGTTGCGAAGGCTGCCATCGCTGTCACGGTGGGTAGCCATTCTGTCGCCGTTGAGGTCGTGCGCCGGGGCTTGCCGGGATGTTCAGGTAGGGGGCGATGAGGCGGGTGATTTCCTCCGGGTCGTCGCCGAGTTGGCGGGGGAGGTTGCCGTTCAGCCAGAGGGTGGCGAGCCCGTGCACCAGCGACCAGGCCGCGGCTCCGGCGGCCAGCTGCCCGGCATCGGGGCGGTCGGTGCCGTAGAGGAGCGCCGCGGCGCCGGCCCGGGCCTGGCGGACCTCTGGGTCGTCGGGGCGGTAGAGCTCGGGCCAGTACATGACCTCGAAGTGGGCGCGGTGGCGGACCGCGAACCGCACGTAGGCGACGCCCACCTCCAGGAAGCCGCGGCCAGCATCCCGCGCGTCCCGGAGTTCCTCGGTGAGCATGCGGTACCCCTGCGCGGCGACCGCGGTGAGCAGCCCGGCCTTGTCCCCGAAGTGATACGCCGCCGCCGCGTGGCTGACCCCGGCCCGCCGGGCCACCTCTCGCAGGCTCATGGCCGCGGGGCCGGCCTGCCCGATTGCTTCCACGGCCGCGCGCAGCAGCGCGGTCCGGAGGTCCCCGTGATGGTAGGGACGGGCCGGCTGTGGTTGCATCCGCCCATTCTAGTTGACATCTGGCCACTGGTCAGATTATCTTTCCACCGGTTAGATCACGACGAACGGAGATTCCGATGCCCGCATTGCCCTGGACCCAGCGGCGGGCGGTTGACCCAGGCCGCACCTACCTGGCGATGGCCTCGCGGCTGCCGCTCAGACGCCGCCGCTCGATCCCCGGCTTCCTGCGCGACACTGTGGCCATCCGCCGCCAGCTCGCCCGCGCCGACGGGATGGTTGGCTACGCGCTTGATGCCGAGCTGACTCGCAAGACGTTCTGGACCTTCTCGGTGTGGGAAGACCAGGCCAGCCTCGACGCCTTCGCCTCATCCGACCCGCATCGGGCGATCATCCGTCGGCTGCGGCCGTTGATGGGGCAGACCCGCTTCGAGTCCTTCCAGGTCCCAGGTTCGGACCTGCCCCTGACATGGGACCAGATGAAAGCACCGGTAAGGAGCTAACCGAACGCCGACCAGCGCCCCGTCCGCGACAGCGGACCGGCGCGGGCACTGAACGGCTGCGGGCGTCCCGGTGGAAGGAGACAGCGACGATGACAACACAGGACTACGGGCTGGCACGGCGGATGTGGCACCAGCTAGAGCCGGTGCATGCGGTGTTCTGGTACGCGCCGCAGGTGTTCGCCGAGGCAGCCTCGTTGGGATATGAGGTCCAGACCCGGTGGCCGAGCTACTTCGCGTGGCGGCTGGCGCCGCTGGGCGCGGTGGGCCCGCGGCTGGCCGCGTCGGCCTGCTACAGCTTCAGCCCGGGCATGGTGGCCGCCTACGTGCCTGCCGCGTGGGCGGTGGCCGCGCCGCCGCAGATTCTGGCGGCGCGGGAGCGGGCGGTCGACCGGATGTACCGGGCGCTGCTGGGCGACCTGATTGACTCGCCCGGCCTGGCCGAAGCGGCGGAACTGGCCCGTGAGGCGGCGCTGGCGGCAGGCACCGCCGGTCGTCCGCTCGCCGCCGCCAACGCCGACCTGCCCTGGCCCGGCGAGCCGCACCTAGCGATCTTTGGTCGCGGGCTTGTGGACGTTTGTGTCAAGTTTTCAGGCGGCGCGGGGCAGGCGGGCACGGTTGGCGTAGTCGTCGACGTGGCGGGTGATGGCCGCTAGCGCGGCCCGGAGTTCGGGTGGGGCCTGGGGCTGGTTGGCGGCGGTGAGCGGAACGAGGAGCCGGTTGTAGACCTTGGTGTAGAAGACGGCGATGCGGACGCCGTCGCTGGTCAGGGTGTAGCGGTTGGTGTGCGGGAGCCGGCGGATCAGCCCGTTGAGCCGTAGCCGCCGCAGGTCGTAGGTCATCTGGCCGGGAGTGTAGGCCGTGCCGCCGAGCAGCCCGGTCATCAAGACGCGCAGGTGCTTGTTGGTGAAGCCGGTGGCGGCGAGCAGCGTGTGGCACAGGGCGCCGGCCAGGGCCATGACCCGAGGATCGCCGAAGCGTAGCGCCGGGGTCCTCCGCCCCTCCGCATCCACGGAGGGGTGCGCGGCCCGCTCAAAGATGCCATGTGAGGGGGGACCTCCCCGGCGTCAGTCGTAGCAGCATCTACGACGTAACGGGCTTAGGGAACAGTCCCTTGTCCCAATTCGGTTCGGAGCTCGGGGAGGTCCCTCATGAGTATCGTAGGCGCGTTCGACGTGCACCGCCGCCAGCTGACCTTCGAGTATCTCGACGCTGTTACCGGGGAGCTGAAGCGGGGCCGGGTGGCCCCGGCTGACCGGGAGCATCTGCGGGAGTGGCTGGCCCGGTTGCCCGGGCAGGACGGCGCGCATTTCGCCCTGGAGGGCTGCACCGGGTGGCGGTATGTGGTGGAGGAGCTGCTCGCCGCTGGGATTGAGCCGCACCTGGCCGAGCCGGCCGACACCGCGGCGCTGCGCGGCCGCAAGCGGCACGCCAAGACCGACAAGACCGACGCCCGGCATCTGCGGGTGCACCTGCTGGCCGGGGACCTGCCCGAATGCTGGATCCCGCCGGCCCACGTGCTGGAGGCGCGGGGCACCGTCCGGCTGTATAAGGATCTGCTCGATGAGCGCGGCGCCTGGCACCAGCGGATCGCCGCCACCTTGTTCCACCAGGGGGTGCCGGTGACCGCGAGCATGTCTACCGTCGAAGGCCGGGCCGCGGTCAGCGGGATGGACCTGTCGCCGGCCGGGCGGCAGGCCGTCGAGACCGGGCTGCGCCAAGTGGACCGGCTGACCGGCGAGCTGGAGCCGCTGCGCCGCCAGCTGGACATGATCTCCCGCCGCCAGCCCGGCTGCGCCGCGCTGCGCGCCACCCAGTTCGGCGTCGGCGCGGTGACCGCGGTGGCGATCTGGGCCGAGCTCGGCGACGTGCGCCGGTTCGCCAGCTCCAGCGACGTGGTCCGCCACACCGGACTGGACATCACCGTGTACTCCTCTGACGGCAAGCGCTCGGCCGGGCACCTGTCCCGGCAGGGACCGCAGCTGCTGCGCTGGGCGCTGTATGAATCGGCCAAGTGCGCCGCCCGCCCGGCGGCACCGGATTACGGCTATTACACCGCCACCCGGGACCGGCGCACCGGCGGGCTGGCCACCTTGTCGGTAGCCCGCAAGCTCGCCCGCCGCTGCTACCACACCCTGCGCGAGCTCGGAGAGGAGGCACTGGCCCCCGCCGCGTAAGCCGGCCGCCCCGCCGACGGCGCGCCCGACAACCGATGAACTTGCGGCCGGCTCCCGCCACCAGCCTGCTGCCAGGACCCGTCCTGGGCAGCCTCCAAAGAACGAGCGGCCGCACCCCCACGCCGGGGCACCCCATCACGCATCATGTCGCCGGAGCCAGGCACCGCGCTCCGCGCACCGAGATAAGGCTGGGCGCCCGGCACGGCGGCGGAACCGGCGAACGCGGGCATCCATCACCCGGACGGAGAGGGCTTCATCCGATGACCTGACACTCCCTAGCCCCTCCCGGCCTGCTTCCTCGCCGCGCAATGATCAGGGCCGGACAGCACGGCGTCAAGGTCGTTCGTCCGGCGGGGCGCTCCACCTTGACCCCGCGCCGTCCGGCCCCCAATCGGCGACTATCAGGAAGCACGGGGAAACCAGGCAACCCGGCTCGGCGATTCCGATGAGCGCTCGGTCTTGACCGGGCCGGGGCCTCACAGATAAGGCTGGGCTCGCAAGGACGGCGCCCTGGCCGGCACGTTCGGCTTCCAGTATGCGCCGGTTGGCGGCGCGGGCCTTGGCCTGGAGGGCTTCGAGGTTGGGCAGGCGGGCGTTGCACCCCAGGTCGCGGGGGGCGTTGACGACGGTCTCGATCCGCATCGCCCGCCCGTCTTTGAGGTACTGCTTGATCCGCGAATGCTTGTAGAACACGTTGACGATGACGCCGCCGTTGTCGCGGCGGTCGATCGCGGTGCGGAAGGTGCCGGGGGTGTCGCGGCGGACCCGGCGGGCGAAGATGATCTCGACGTTGTGCGGGCGGCCGATGTCGAGGTTGTCGGCGACCAGGGCCTCGAAGAACCCGCGGGCGTGGCGCGGGGCGTCAAAGACGATGGTGCGGGACACCTCGACCTGGCGCATCGAGGTCTCCCACCAGTAGCCGGCGTCGCGGTCCTTCTGGCCCAATGGCAGGGGCAGCCGGTGCAGCCACCGCTGGGCGAAGACGTGGATGGTTCCCGGGCCGAGCCGGTCACAGATCTCCCGCAGGGCGGCCGGGTCGTCGCAGGCGGCGAACCCGTTGGACAACTCGCGGAAGCCGATCCCGGCCCTGGTGGCCTGGCGCTTGGCCCACTCGTGCCCGTTGAGCCATTACGCTGCCGCCCGGATTATGTCGCAGTGGCCCCTGGGCCAGGGGGGACTGCAGGTGGACGGGGGTCTGTGCGGTAGCACGAGCCACATAATCGATGACGGCGGATGCTTCTGGAACCGGGATGGACCCGGGGAAGGAGGCAAGGCGATCATGAGCACAACATGCCGGGTGCGGGTGACGGGCCCGCTGGCGGTGTATGCGGAGGGGTTCCGGGCCGACCTGGCGGCCCAGGGGTATGTGGCGGAGTCGGCGGACCGGAACCTGCGCACCCTGGCGCACGTGAGCCGCTGGATGGACGGCCAGGGAATATCGGCTGGTCAGCTGAGCGCAGCCCGGCTGGAGGAGTTTGTGGAGGCCCGCCGCCGGGAGGGTTACCATCACGCGCTTTCCATTCGGGCGGTGATGCCGCTGATCAGCTACCTGCGCCGGCTCGGCGTGGGAGAGCTGACGGCAGAAGCGCGGGCCGGCAGCGGCCCGGTGGATGTGCTGGTCGGGCAGTACCGTGGCTACCTGGTCAGCGAGCGGGTCCTGACGCCACAGGTGGTGGCCGCGTATGTCCGGCTGGCCCGCGAGTTCCTAGCGGCGGCCTGCGGACAGCCCGGCGGGCCGGGGCTGGCCGAGCTGGCGGCGGCGTTCGTGACCGACTACGTGGTGGCCGGGTGTCGTGGTCGTCGTCCGGGCTCGGGCAAGTCCCTGGTCACTGGCCTGCGGTCGCTGCTGGGGTTCTTGTTCCTGGCCGGTCATACGCGGCGTCAGCTCGCCTTGGCGGTGCCGGCGGTGGCCCACTGGGGTGCGGGCAGCCTGCCCCGCGCGCTGAACCCGCAGACGGTGGCGGCGCTGCTGGCCAGCTGCGACCCGGACACGGTTCTAGGCCGGCGTGACCGGGCCATCCTCGTCTTGCTGGCCCGGCTGGGCCTGCGCGCGGGCGAGGTGGCCGGCCTCGGGCTCGACGACCTGGACTGGCGAGCCGGGGAGATCTCGGTTCGCGGCAAGGGCAGCCGCCGGGAGCGGCTCCCGCTGCCCGTGGACGTCGGGGAAGCCCTGGCCGCCTACCTGCATGACGGCCGTCCACCCGCAGCCTGCCGCACAGTGTTCCTGCGCCTCAACGCGCCGATCACGGGCCTGACCGTCTCCGGCGTTACCGCGGTGGTCTACCGGGCCTGCGCGCGGGCGGGGCTCCCGCGAGCGGGAGCCCACCGGCTGCGCCACAGCACCGCCAGCGCCATGCTGGCAGGCGGCGGCACCCTGACCGAGGTCGGGCAGGTGCTGCGCCATGTCCGGCTGGAGACCACCGCGATCTACGCCAAGATCGACCGGGAGGCGCTGCGCGGCCTGGCCCGCCCATGGCCGGGAGGTGCGGCATGACCGGCATCCGCCAGGCCATCGACGATTACCTGACCGTGCGCCGGGCGCTGGGCTACAAGCTGGAGGACCACGGCTGGCTGCTAGCTGACTTCGCCTCCTTCCTGGAGGCAGCCGGCGCCGTCACCGTTACCACCAGCCTGGCCCTGGCCTGGGCCACCCTGCCCGAAGACGCCCTGCCGTCCTGGCATGCGGCCCGGCTGCGGGTGGTCCGCGGCTTCGCCCGCCACCTGCAAGCGCTCGATCCCGCCACCGAGGTTCCCCCGGCGGGCCTGCTGGCTGGCCGCAACCGCCGGGCCGTGCCCTACCTGTACTCCGCGGCAGAAGTCGCCGCCCTGATGGCTGCGACGGACTCACTGCGCCCCGCCCTGCACGCCGCCACCCACAAGACCCTGATCGGCCTGCTGGCGGTGACCGGGATGCGGCTCGGAGAGGCGATCCGCCTGGACCGGGCCGACCTCAACGCCGCCGAGGGGATCGTGACGATCCGGGACAGCAAGTTCGCGAAGAGCAGGCAGATCCCGCTGCACCCGAGCACGCTCGGTGCCCTCGCCGAGTACGGGCAGCTCCGCGATCAGCGCTTCCCCGGCCCCAGGACGCCGGCCTTGCTGGTGTCCACCGCCGGGACCCGGCTGATCAGCCAGAACATCCACTACGTCTTCGCCCGGCTGGTCTGCCAGGCCGGCCTGCGGCCCTCCTCGCCGGCGTGCCGGGCCCGGCTGCATGACTTCCGCCACTCGCTGGCGGTGAACACGCTGCTGGCCTGGTACCGGGACGGCCTGGACGTGCAGGCCCGGCTGCCGTTGCTGTCCACCCTGCTCGGCCACAGCAAGCCGGCCAACACCTACTGGTACCTGTCGGCGGTCCCCGAGCTGCTGGCTCTCGCCGCCGAGCGCCGCCAGACCGGGCTGGGGGTGCACTGGTGAGCGCCCTCGCCCCGACCCTGCAAGCGTTCTTCACCCAGCGGCTCACCGGCCAGCGCCACGCCAGTGCCAATACCGTGGCCGCCTACCGGGACGGCTGGCGGCTGCTGCTGCGCTACGCGCAGGACCGCACCGGCAAGCAGCCCTGTCAGCTGGACCTGACCGACCTCGACGCGCCGTTCATCGCCGGCTTCCTTGATCACCTGGAGCAGGACCGGGCCAACAGCGTGCGCACCCGCAACGCGCGGCCGGCCGCCATCCGCTCCTTCTTCCGCTACGCGGCGCTGGGTCATCCCGAACACGCCGGGCTCATCGCCCGGGTCCTGGCCATCCCGGCCAAGAAAACCCAGCGCAACGAGCTGTGCTACCTCAGCAGACCCGAGGCAGACGCCCTGCTGGCCGCCCCCGGCCGCCACACCTGGACCGGCCGGCGTGACCACGCCCTGCTGGACGTGGCCCTCGATACCGGCCTGCGGGTCTCCGAGCTGACCGGCCTGCGCAACTCCGACGTCGAGCTGGGCACCGGCGCTCACCTGACCTGCGCCGGGAAGGGCCGTAAAAACCGCAGCACCCCGCTGCGCAAGCAGACCGCGGCGGTCCTCGCGGCCTGGATGAAAGAACGCGGCGGCAGGCCCGGCGACCCGCTCTTCCCCACCCGCCGCGGCACCCAGATCAGCCGGGGCGCCGTCGGACGCCTGGTCGCCAGGCACGCCATCACCGCCGCAGCAACCTGCCCGGCCATCACCGGCAAGAACGTCACCCCGCACACCCTCAGGCATTCCTGCGCCATGTCATTGCTGGCCCAAGGCGTGGACACCGCGGTGATCGCGCTCTGGCTCGGCCACGAGCGCGTCGAGACCACCCAGATTTACGTCCACGCCGACATGTCGATCAAGGAACGGGCGCTCGCCCGCACCGCGCCACCGAACACCACTCCCGGACGCTACCGGCCGCCCGATTCCCTGCTCGCCTTCCTGACCGGTCTCTGATTATGCAGATAACACCGGCAGCCCGCGCGCCACCTGAACAGGTCCGGAGCCCGGCGACTCCAACGGGCACCACATAATCCGGGCGGCAGCGTAATGGGTCTTATGACGAAGGCTTCATAAGACCCA
>WNGG01000159.1_pt1 | contig 121691 bp, 122 predicted proteins | sample 5400661 | NCBI WGS metagenome assembly WNGG01 (sample SAMN13153372, study PRJNA577476) | soil metagenome | isolation source: 100 cm soil or saprolite under Garry oak tree replicate 1 | place: USA:California | collected 2016-06-15
CCCTGGCCGTGGAGCGTCCGAGGCGGGTGCGGCGTATCGAGCGGAGCGCCGCGCGCTGGAGCCGCCGCGCCACGCCGTGACGGGCGTCAGCTCCGCCGGCGGGACGGCGCGATCGTGGTCAGGGTCCGGATGTAGTTGGCCCGCTCGTAGGCGTCGGCGTCCCGTACTGCGTGGCGGCTCGCGCTGCCCCGGATCGCCGCCACCGAGTCGTGCCCGTGGCGTTCGAGCCAGCCGCGCAGCTCCGCTTCCATGCTGGCCAGGTGCTCCGGGCCGTAGAGCAGCAGCGCGGAGGTGGTCATGGCGACGTCGGCGCCGGCCAGCAGCGCCTTGGCGGCGTCCAGGCCGCTGTGGACGCCGCTGCTGGCGGCCAGCGACGCCGGGAGCTGGCCGTGGAGGATGCCGATCCAGCGCAGCGGCAGGCGCAGCTCTGTAGGGTCGCTCAGGTTGAGCCTGGAGGCGACCTCCAGGGTGTCGAGGTCGATGTCGGGCTGGTAGAAGCGGTTGAACAGCACCAGCCCGTCGGCGCCGGCGTCGACCAGTTGCAGGGCCAGGTTGCCAAGGGCGCTGAAGAAGGGGCTGAGCTTGACCGCCAGCGGGATGCCGAGCTGGTCGCGGAGGGTGCGCACCAGGGTGGCGCAGCGCGTCTCGATCTCGCGGCCGGGCAGGCCGAAGTGGGTGGCGACGAAGTAGATGTTCAGCTCGACCGCGTCGGCGCCGGCTTCCTCCAGCAATGGGGCGTATTGCGCCCAGGTGCCGGGGTCGACGGCGTTGAGGCTGGCGATGACCGGGATGTGCAGCTCGGACCTGGCCTGCTCGACCAGGGTCAGGTAGCCGTCCGGTCCGGTGTTGTAGTTGCGGAGCCTGGCCAGGGACCGCTCGCGGGTCTGGCCCGGCCGGCCGCCGGCGGCCTGCTCCAGCACCCTGGCCTCCTCGGTGAGCTGCTCCTGGAACAGCGAGGGGAGCACCACCGCGCCCGCGCCCGCCTTCTCCAGGCGGCGCAGGTCCTCCAGGCTGCCGGTCAGCGGTGAGGCGGACGCCACCAGCGGGCTGCGCAGGTCCAAACCGAGGTAGCGGGTGTGCAGGTCGACCATGACGGCAACCTCCTGTGCGGGGCTCTAGCCCAGGTGGGACTGCCGGCTCGAACCGGGCACGCCGAGCTTGACGCCGATCGGCTGCGATGGCCAAGGACCAAGGTCCCCAGTTCATCCGGCCCAAGCGCCCTGCGGCGGGACGTTTCCGCGCCGTAGCGTGGGTGCTGGAACAAGCGATTCGACCGAGCCAGCGGGAGTCACCATCATGAAGCACACGATCGAGTCCGTCATGACCGCCGAGGTCGTCACGGCGACGCCGGCGACCTCGTTCCGCGAGCTGGTCGACCTTCTGGGCATGCACCGGATCAGCGCCCTGCCCGTGGTCGACCAGGACGGCAAGGTGACCGGCATCGTGTCCGAGGCCGACCTGCTGGTCAAGGAGGGCTACCCGCACGGCGGCGAGGACGCCGGCGTGATCGATGCCCTGCGTCACCGTGGGCGGCTCGAGAAGGCCGCCGGCATCTGCGCCCTGGACGTGATGACCCGCCGGGTGGTCACGGTGCCGCTGGGCACCGAGGTCGCCGCGGCCGCGCGGCTGATGATCCGGTTGGGGATCAGGCGCCTGCCGGTGGTCGACGACCAGGGCAGGCTGGCCGGCATCGTCACCCGCAGTGACCTGCTCAAGGTGTTCCTGCGGCCGGACCCGGCCATCTCCTGGGAGGTGGCGCACGAGATCGTCCACGACCGTATGGGCATCCCCGTGGGGAGCGTCAGCGTCGAGGTCCACGACGGCGTGGTGGGCCTGACGGGTGAGGTCGAGCGTCGCAGCCAGGTCGCGGAGCTGGTGCGGCTGGCGCAGGCGGTGGACGGGGTGGTCAGTATCGACGCCCGGTTGACCTGGAGCGTCGACGACGCGGCTCCGATCGCCGCCTGGCCGATCGCCTAGCCCTGGGACCTCCGGTTGACGCGCGCCGGGCGCCTGCCGAACATGGCGTGAAACCTCACCGGCTCTCCGAGGAGCGCGATGCGCGAGCTGACCATCCTGTTCATGCCGGAGAGCGCCTACGGACCCACCAACAACTGCATCGGCATCGGCGGCCTGCTGCGCCGGCGGGGCCACCGGGTGGTCTTCGCCGCCGAGGCATCGTGGCGGGGCAAGCTGGCACCGCTCGGGTTCACCGAGGACCTCGTCGACCTCGCCGCGCCGGCCGCCGACGGTGCGGTGGATCCCGGGCAGTTCTGGAAGGACTTCGTCCGCGACACCGCGCCCGAGTTCCGCAAGCCGACCATCGAGCAGCTCGAGACCTGGATCAAGCCCGTCTGGGAGGAGCTGACCGGCGGCGCCCGGTACTGCCAGCAGCAGCTCGTGGAGATCATCGATCGGGTGCGCCCGGACGTGATCGTCGAGGACAACGTGGTGGACTTTCCCGCGCTGCGGACCGCCGGCGTCCCGTACGTCCGCATCGTGTCCTGCAATCCGCTGGAGGTGAAGGACCCCGGCCTCCCGCCGGTGTTCTCGGGGTATCCCGCCGACGACCCCAGCGACTGGGAGAGCTTCCGCGCCGAGTACGAACGCGTCCACCGCCCGCTGTGGAGCGAGTTCGACGAGTGGGTCCGCGCGCAGGGCGCGCCCGGGCTCCCGGACCTGGAGTTCATCGCCGACGGCGACCTGAACCTGTACGTCTACCCCGAGATCGCCGACTATCGCCGGGTCCGGCCGCTGGGCGCCGACTGGCTCCGCCTGGACTCCTCGGTGCGCACCAGCGACGGTCCCTTCACCCTGCCGGAGCACCTGGCCGCGCGGGACGGCGCCCTGGTCTACTTCAGCCTCGGCTCGCTCGGCTCCGCCGATGTCGAGCTGATGCGCCGGACGATCGACTCCCTCGCCAAGACTCCGCACCGCTACATCGTCTCCAAGGGCCCGCTGCACGCGGAGATCGAGCTGGCCGACAACATGCACGGCGCCGAGTTCCTGCCGCAGACCAGCATCATCCCGCTGGTCGACCTGGTGATCACCCACGGCGGCAACAACACCACCACCGAGTGCTTCCACTTCGGCAAGCCGATGATCGTGCTGCCGCTGTTCTGGGACCAGTACGACAACGCCCAGCGGGTGCGTGAGCTGGGCTGGGGCGTGCGGCTGGACACCTACCGCTTCAGCGACGCCCAGCTGCACGCCGCGGTGGACCGGCTGGCCGGCGACAGCGGGCCGCGGGCCCGCCTGGACGCCGCCGGCGCGGCGATCCGGACGCGGGACGGCCTCGGGCGGGCGGCCGACGCGATCGAGCGGCTGGGCCGCGACGGCCGTCAGCGGCCGGTCGACGAGAAGTGCATGTAGTCCTTGTCGCCGCTCCAGTACCCGCCCCACTTCCAGCCGACGGCCGCGAACGCCCGCACCACCGCGTCGCCGGAATGGATCGTCCCCGGCCGGCGCAGCGAGCGGTCCCGGTAGGGCCGGGCATGGACGTTGCGGACGTACCCGTCGGAGGTCACGTAGGGGTTCTGGATCGGGTTGATGTCGATCGCCAGGCCGTAGGCGTGCTGCGACCAGTTGGCCAGCGGGCCCCACGCCGTGACCACCGGCCGGCAGTTGAACCCGTCGGTGTAGTTCCTGGTGTCGTTGGGGTCGTCCTGGTCGGGCAGGTACCGCACGGCCAGGTGGAGCTGCTGGATCGGGAAGCGCGCCTGGAACAGCCGGCCGAACACCGAAACGACCTGGCTGGCGACCGCCCGGTTGACCACCATGGGGCCCTGGTGCGCCCGGCCGTCCATGCCCCAGTAGCGCAGGGTCAGCAGCCGCAGCTCGCGCAGGGGGACCGGGCAGCCGGGCTGCCAGGTGGTGCCGCGCATCGTGGCCGCCAGGCCTACGGGCAACGGTGAGATGGTGGCGTGGAACCGCGCCGGCAGCGCCGTGGACGGTGGTGCCGCGCTCGGGTGCTTGGTGGAGGCGGGTGCGGCGGCGGCCGGCCTGGCGTGCGCCGCCCGCGCGGTCGCCCCTGACCGCGTGCAGGCCGGGAGCAAGGCGAGCAGGGCGACGGTGGCGATGGCGCCGAGCCGCTGCCGTGGTGGGGACACGCTCTGGCCGCTCCTCAGGTCGACGATGGCGTGGGTGGTGGCCGCCGGTCTGGCGCTTCGAGTCTAGCCATCAGGCCCGACGCTGGAGGTGCCGCCACAGCCGTGGCAGCAGCTCGTCGCCGACGGCGCGCCACGACGCGATCTCCTCGACGGTCAGCGGCTTGACCTGGCCGGCGGCGCGCGCGGCGAGCCAGGTGTCGCAGACGGCGGACAGCAGCCACATCCGGGCCACCGCGACGCCCGGTGTCGCGCCGACGGTGAGCGCGCCGTTGCCCCGGAGCAGCAGCGCCTCGCCGCTCGGCAGGCTCCGCGCCGCCGCCTCGGCGAGCGCGGCCGACCGCAGCAGGTGGGCGCTGTCGGCCACCGGGATCCGCTCGCCGAGCCAGGCGGCCTGACCGTGCAGGGGAGCCAGCGCGGCGGTCGTGGCCGCCGCGGCGAACGCGCTGGCCGGCTGGGCGCGCGCGATCGAGGCGACCTCCGGCCTGGCGCGGTACAGGGCCAGGTGCGCCCAGGCCTCCGCCGGGGCGGTCGTCGGCAGCGAGGAGGCCTCGAGCGGTACGTCCACCAGCGTGGACTCGGTGACGGTCGCCAGGTCGGCGGCGGGCGTGATCAGCATCGAAGCCCCGGCGCGGGCCGACACGTGCCCGTAGGCGGTGACCAGCCCGAGACGGGACAGCACGTGCGCCGCCTCGACGAGGTCGGTTCGCAGCGTCGGCGCAGAAACCATCGTCCGCTCTCCTGTCTTGCCAGATGCTCGCTCAGGATTTAAACTGTATACACTTCTACGGGAAGGGGGAAGCGCCGTGATCTCAGGGCTGCACCACTACGCGCTGGAAGTGCCGGACCTGGAGGTGGCCGAGGGGTTCCTTCAAGATTTCGGTCTGGAGACCGGGGACAAGGACGGCAGGCTGATCGCCCAGTGTCCCGGCCGTGACCAGGAACAGGTCCGGCTGGTGGAAGCGCCGGCCAAGCGACTGCACCATGTCGCCTTCACGCTGCGCCCGGGCACGCTGGACTCGGTCCGCGAGGCGCTGGAGCGCGCCGGCAAGCCGGTGATCGAGCCACCGGCGGGCGCCACCGAGGACGGCCTGTGGATCCACGACCCCGACGGCAACGCGGTGCAGTTGCTCGACGAGTTGCCCGCACCCGCTCGCCCGGTCGCTGAGGTGCTGACCAACATGGGCGGCAGCCGGCAGCGGATCGGCGTCGCGCAATGGGAGCAGGCCACCGCGGATGTCATGCCGCGCCGGTTGGGGCACACGCTGCTGTTCACGTCGCGCCCCGGGCCGATGACCGACTTCTACACCCAGGTGCTCGGACTTCGCGTGAGCGACCGGATCCACAACCTGGCCACCTTCCTGAACGCCGGGCCCGGCGATCACCACATCTTCGGGTTCATCGCCAGCAGCCATCGCGGCTTCCACCATGCCAGCTTCGAGGTGCCGTCCATCGACGCGATCGCGCTCGGCGCCGACCGGATGCGCGCCAGGGGGCGCGAGGCCGGCTGGGGCCTTGGCCGTCACACCATCGGCTCGAACTTCTTCCACTACAACCCCGACCCCTGGGGTTCCTGGATCGAATGGTTCTCCGACATCGACCAGGTCGACGACCACTGGGTCGCACGCGAGTGGGACGTGCCCCCGCATCTGTGGGGCGCGCCGCCGCCGGAGACCTTCCTGCGCAACCTCGAACCCAGCGACTGATCGCGGTCTAGCCAAGGTCTAGCCAGGCGACCGCGCCGCGTCCGGGAGGAACAGGGCCGTTTCGGGGCGTGGGGTGATGTTGTAATTCATCCGGAAGAGGTTCTCGGGGTCGTATTGCGCCTTGACCCGGCCGAGCCTGGCGTATTTCTCGGGCCCGCCGAAGGCTTCGACGACCCGGTCCATTTCATCGAAGTTGAGCATGTTCACGTAGATCCCGTTTCCGGTCCACGGTTTGAGGTCGCCGACGACCTTGCGGGTCCGGTCGATATGGTCGCGGTCATCGGCGGGGTCGTCCCAGCTCATCGCGAAGTTCAGCCACATCAGGTAGCCGCGGTTCGAGAACGCGGTGGCGTCCTCGGGGACGTCGCCGATCGCGCCGCCGAGGCCGATGATCTCGACCTCGCCGTGCATGGGCATGTCCTTCCAGAAGTCGACGAGGGTGTCGATCGCCTGGTCGGCCAGCTCGGCGACGTGCGCCTCCTTGGTGTAGTAGCGGTGGCCGTCGGCGAACTCCTCGTCCAGCACCTTCTGGAGGGCCGCCGCGAACGGCATCACCGTGGCGGCCTGCGTGCACGGCCGGCCGACCGCGGCAAGGCGCTCGACGAGCTCGGCGCCGGCCGGGTCCTCCGCGTCGTCGAGCCACATCGAGATCAGCATCAACAGCCGCTTGCCCACCAGCTCCGGCGGCACGAACGGCAGGGTTGGCATGTCGTGCTTGAGCGCCGCGTGCCAGCCGACGGTGCGGGGGAGCGTCGGACTGATCGAGGCGTACTCGTGCAGCGCTTGGGCGGCATCCTCGGGCTCGTAGAGCGACACGCCGACGCGGATCATCGGGCCGAACCGGTGTGCCCTGAAGGTGAACCGCGTGACCACCCCGAAGTTGCCGCCGCCACCCTTGAGGGCCCAGAAGAGCTCGGGGTGCTCGTCCGCGGAGACCTCGATGACCTCCCCGCTGGCCAGCACGAGCTCGAGGGAGACGAACTGGTCGCAGGTCAGGCCATGCTTGCGGGAGAACCAGCCGATCCCGCCGCCAAGCGCCAGGCCGGCGACGCCGGTCTCCGACATGATCCCCGCGGGAACGATCAACCCGTGGGGCGCGGTGGCTGCGTCGATATCGCCGAGCAGGCAGCCGCCGCCCGCGTGGACGAGCCGGCGCTCGGCGTCGACGGTCACCTGTCGCATGCCGCTGAGGTCGATGGTCAGCCCGCCGTCCGACATCGCCTTGCCCGAGACCGAGTGGCCGCCGCAGCGGACGGAGGGCGCCAGTCCGTTGTCACGCGCGACGCCGACCGCGGCGACCACGTCCTCGGTGCTGGTGCATCGCAGGATCAATCCGGGATGCCTGTCGATCATGGCGTTCCATACCAGGCGCGCCTGGTTGTATTCGACGTGACCCGGGCCGATGAGGTCGCCTTTGAACCGCGCGCCCAATTGCTCGACGATGCGCAGGCGCATTTCCTGATCGATGGTCGGATGCTCTACCGATTTCGTGCCAGAGAGCGAAGTCGTCGACATAGGACTCTGCCTCCCAGGTCCTGTAAAGTGCTTCGTTTTCGTATGACTGGAAAAGGTCAGGCGCGCACGAGACCGGTGACCACGGCGACGCGGCCGTCGTGGCGCCCGCTCACGCGGTCACCGTCTCGGCCTGCTCCGCGCCGATCTGGGCGAAGAGCGGGGCCAGGTCGATGTGGACGCGCAGGGAGGTGACCTTGCCGTCGGCGTCGCGGTCGAGCAGGGAGACGCAGGGCACGGAGACCTCCGCGCCACCCTTGGTCGTGTAGTGGGTGACGACCTCCAGGACCGCCGTGTTGCCGTCGTTGACGAACCAGAGGTTGCGCCGCTCGTGGCGCAGACCGCCGATCATCGACCAGAAGCCGCCGATCGCGGCGCTGATCGCCTGCTTGCCGACCGCCGGCGGGTTGTTGCCGAAGACGACGGCCGCGTCGTCACTGTGGCGCTCGACGTACGGCTCCAGGCGCATGGCGTCAACGTCGGCGTAGTACTCATCGATCCAGGTGGCCATGCTTCCTCCTCCAGTGGTGGTCTAGGCGGCCTCGCCGCGGGCGACGCGGCGCATCGCGTCGAGCGTGGCGGCGACGGCCTTCAGGTAGTCCGCGGTCATCCCGTCGGCGTACTCGCGCTCAGCCTGGGAGCCGCCCTCGACGCCGGCGACGACGAGCGCGAAGCTGAAGCGCAGCCGCAGGTCGTCGTCCGGGCCCTCGATCTCGTTGGCGATCGTGCCGAGGACCGGTCCGGCGATGCGGGTGAAGACGACGCGGTGCGGCTCCTCGAGGGTGATGCGTTCCCGGAACCGCTGCCCGCGGAACTCGATGTCGCGGTCGAAGACGGTCGGTGCGTGCCGCTCGACGATGTCGCAGCGGGTCATGGCGGGGACGAAGGGCAGGGCGTTGTCGGCCTTGAGGACCAGGCCGTTCCACACGGCCGCGCGGTCCAGGCGCGGCTGGCGGTCCTCGTTGACGGGCAGGGCGTGGCTGACGAAGATCATGGCGCCTCCAGGGGTGAGTGGTGCGGGGCTCCCGGGCGATGCGTATGCGCCGGCGGCTCAGCGGCGACGATCCGGTTGACCAGGACGCCGAGCCGCTCGATCTCGGTGCGGACCAGGTCGCCGGGGCGCAGGCTCGCGCCTCTGCCCGCGCCGACCCCGGCCGGCGTCCCGGTGGTGATCACGTCACCTGGCTCCAGCGTCACGGTCCGGCTGGCCGCGGCGAGCAGACGGGGGATGTCGCAGATCATGTCCGCGGTGCTCGAGTCCTGCTGGAGCTGGTCGTTGACCCACAGGCGGATCCGCAGGTCCTGCGGGTCCGGGACGAACCAGGCCGGGGTCAGGCCCGGGCCCAGCGGCAGCGAGCCGTCCCGGGCCTTCGAGGCGAACCAGTCGTAGTCGAAGGGGGGAGCGGGCGCGCTCGCCCGGCGGTGGTACCCGCGCGCGGTGATGTCGTTGGACACGCAGTACCCGGCGACGTGCGCCAGCGCCCGCTCGGGCGGGACGTCCCGGCCGCCGACGCCGACGACCGCGGCGAGCTCGGCCTCCCAGTCCAGCAGCGCAGCCTCCGGGCCGTCGACGGGGACGTCGTCGAACGGCCCGATGACGGCCGTCGTCGGCGGCTTGAGGAAGAAGAACGGCGTCCAGTCGGCCGCCGGGGGCTCGATGCCCATCTCCGCGACGTGCCGCCGGTAGTTGACGCCCGCGCAGATCACCTTCCGCGGGTAGCGCAGCGGCGCGAGCAGCCGGACGCCGGCGAGCGGGTCCGCGGCCTCGACGTCGATCGCGCGAACGGCCTCGGCGGCCGCGGGCCAGTCGTCGACCAGCTCGGTGAGGCTCGACCACTGCTTGAGCGCGGGCACCTCGCGGAGGCTCCCGTCGCCGAGCCGGGCGGCGACGAACGGCTCGCCGTCGGCGACCACGGTGACCAGCGACCAGGTGGTCACGAGGCGCTCCCGGGCTCGGCGGACGCCGGGTTCTGGCCGGACAGGAGGTCGTGGACCGCGGCGATGTCGAGGTCCCCCCATCCGTCGGCGAGGGCCTGGTCGTAGAGCCGCTTGGCCACGGTGAAGAGGGGCAGGGTGGTCCCGATCGCCTGGGCCTGGTCCTCGATCTGCTCGAGGATGTGGTGGAGCGTCACGATCGGCCCGGGCGCCGGCGTCCAGCGCCGCTCGCGGACGAGCGGGCCGCGGCGCTGCCAGATCGCCGAGGAGGCGATCGAGTCGTCGAGGGTGCGCTGCACCAGCTCGAGGTCCAGGCCGCTGCGGCGGGCCAGCAGCATCGCCTCCGCGGTCGCGACCGTGTGCACCGCGACCAGCAGGGTGGAGACGTACTTCAGGTGCGCGCTGGTGCCGAAGGCGCCCGTGTAGACCCATGGCCCGGAGATCGCGTCGAGCACCTCGCGGACCGCGTCCACGCTCGCCTCCTCGCCCGAGACGAAGGTGGTCGCGGCGCGAGGCCGCACCATCGCCGGGGTGCCGCCGATCGGGCAGTCGAGGAGGTCACCGCCGGACGCCCGGACGCGGTCGCGCAGCGCCGCCTTCTCGGCGATGTCGATCGTGCTCATCTCCACGTGGACCGTGCCGGGGCGCAGCTTCGTCATGGTGCCCTGCGGGCCCTCGATGACCTCCCGCAGCGCCGCCACGTCCGGCAGGATCGACAGCAGCACGTCGCTGGAGGAGGCCACCTCGGCCGCTGACTGCGCGCCGCTGCCGCCGAGGGCGACCAGCTCGTCGGTGCCAGAGCGCCGGTAGCCGACCACGGTGAAGCCACGGTCCATGAGGTTCTGGGCGATGGGCAGCCCCATCTTCCCGAGTCCGATGACCCCGACGGTCGTCATCGTCCGCCTCCCTCCGGCCGGCCCGCGGCCATCAACTGATCCGGTAGGTCGTGGTGCCGAAGGAGACGCGCACGGTGAGGGCGCCCTCCATGACGCGCCATCCGAGGACCTCGAAGGTGCGCAGGCCCTTGGTGACGAACGGGTCCTCGGCCGCGAACGCGGCGGCCTGGGTCTCGGTCGAGGCCCTGAGCACCGTGAGGCCCGCGCCCGGCACGGCGCCCGGCCCCGAGGTCAGCGGGCCGGAGGCGACCACGTGCCCGCCGGCCTCCAGCCCGAGCATCCACTCCAGGTGGGCGTCGAGAAGGGCCTCCACGTCCTCCCCGGTGACCCCTTCGCGAGGGACCCACCGGATGACCCAGAGCTGCGCGCCGAGCATCGCCGAGCGTTCGACCGGCATCGGGCACCTCCTCGTGACCTGCCTTGAAACTGTATGCACTTTAGCTCCACGGCGTCAAGACTCAACCGCGATGTGTATGCAGTTGGGGCTCGGTCGGCTACAATCGGCGCATGGCACGACCCGCCGCCCGCGTCCCCGGGATCGAACGCCTGGAGCTCCCCGAGGTCCGGCAGGCGATCCCTCGCCTGCACGCGTACCTGCGCGAGTGCATCCTCGACGGCCGCCTGCCACCGGGCACGAAGCTGTCGCAGGTGGCGCTGGCGTCCCAGCTCGGGGTGAGCCGCACGCCCCTGCGCGAGGTGCTGCGGATGCTCCAGGACGAGGGCTACGTCGAGTTCGAGCCCAACCAGCGGATGCGCGTGGCCGACCTCGACCCGGTGGAGCTCGACGCCGACTACGCCTGCCGGATCGTGCTCGAGACGCTGGCGCTGTCGATGACGCTGGAATCGATCGGCTCGCGCCAGCGCCGGGAGGCGCGCCGGCTGCTCACCGCGATGCGCCGGGCCGCGCGGATCGGCGACTTCCCGGGGTGGTTCGGCGCGCACCACGCCTACCACCGGGTGCTGACGGCCGGGGCGGGGGAGCCGTTCCTGCGCCAGCTCCAGTCGCTGGAGGACCGCAGCGTGCGCTACATCCGGATCTACCAGCAGTCCGAGCCGGCCGGCTGGCAGACCGCCGGCGACGTCGAGCACGCGGCGATCCTGGACGCGCTGGCGGCCGGGGACGACCACGCGGCTCTCTCCGGCCTGGCCCACCACCTGGCCCGCACCGCCCTGCGGGTGCTCTCGGACTGCGCGCCCGGCTACACGCCGCGCGCCGTCCCCCACGCCGTCGCCCTCGCCGAGGGCGCCGACCCCGCCGCGCTCCGCGCGGCGTCCGCGGGCTAGCGGGAGAGCGCCGCCGCCGGCACCTCCGCCGGATCCCCGGATGGCATCCCGGGCGTGACAGCTTCCGCCGGCTCCTCGCGCGCCTGCGGCTGGGTGGTCGGTCGCGAGGTCGGCCCGAGCCACATGTCGATCGATCCGGGCTCGGCGGGGTCGAAGGTCCGTGGTCGCCAGGCCGCGTCGTCCTCGATCCGCCGCACCCCGAAGGAGTACTCGTAGGTGAAGCTCTCGGGACCGAGGAAGTAGAGGAACACGGCGGTCGACTGCGGGTGCCGGCCCGGTCCCATCTCGATCTCGACGCCGTGGTCGACCAGGAAGTGCCAGTTCCGGAAGACGTCGTCGATCGAGGCGACCTGGAAGTTCATGTGGCACAGCCCGGGTCCGTCGCCCTTGAAGACCGCGAGCTTGTGGTGCACGGGGTCGATCCGCATCAGGCAGGCGCCGTCGCCGATCCAGTCGGACACCTTGGCGTTGAAGGTGCCGGACCAGAACCGATAGGCCTCGTGGACGTCCGGCGCGTCCAGGCACAGGTGCCCGAACTCGGTGATTCCCGAGGCGCGCGCGAAGGCGACCGGCCGGGCCAGCGACTCCTGCTGGGTCACCAGCTCCAGCCGGTTGCCGAAGGGGTCGTCGAAGGCGATGCCGGAGCGGACCCGGCGCGACCGCGCGGAGGCGGCGCCGAGACGCCGGACGCCGAGGCCGCGGCGTTCGAGCTCGCGCTCCGCGGCCGCCAGGGCGTCCTCGTCGGCCACCGTGAATCCCGACGCGAGCACCCCGGAGCGGCCCGCCACCAGCGCCAGGCAATGGTGCCGCGCGTCGGCCCGGAGGTGCGCCACGCCCTCCTCGTCAGAGGGCACCAGCTCGAGCCCCACGATCCCGGTCGCGAAGCGGACCGCCGCCCCCAGATCCTTGACGCCGGAACGCACGTAGGCGATGTCCTGGAGCTCGATCACCGGCGGCCTCCCTTCGTCGCAGAAACTGTACACAGTTTCTGGAGGGGGAACAAGGCCCCGGCGCCACGCGGAGCCCCGGACCCGGGGCGCCGGTCAGCGACCTTGGAGGTTCGAAAGGCGAACCGGCCTGGCCCGGGGGGGTTGGGCCAGACCGGCTCGCACGTGACGCCCCGCCCGTGCCGCGCCGGCGGATCAGGAGAGGGCGGCGCCTTGCCGGGCTGGCCCCTCCACGGTGGGCGGCAGGTGGGCGTTCGCCGCGGTCCTTACCCTCGAAGCGCCGCGGCCAGCCCTGCTGGCGGCCGGATTCAGTAGTTCTACGCACGCCTGGGACAAATGGGGCATCATCACGCCCCAGCGGAGTCGATGGCGAGCTTCTGCAGCTTTTCCGCGGTATCGGTGTCGGGCGCCGGCGTATAGAGGATCAGGAACAGCCCGGGGCTGTCGTCCACGAGCTGGAGGACGGTCTGCCGCAGGGCCACCAGACCGACCTTCGGGTGATCGATCGCCTTCTCGATTTCCTGCACCCGCTCGACGTCGTGGTGGGACCACCATTCGGCAAACTCCGGGCTGCGCTCGGTGAGCCGCTCCACGAGCCCGGCAATCCAAGGATCACCGACGAAATGGCGCGAGGCGTCGCGGAATTGCGCCAGCAGGAGCCTGGCATGATGCTCCCAATGCACAAAAATCCGCTGTGCCTGCTCCGTGAAGATCATCCAGAGCAGATTGCGTTCCGGCTCGGGGACGTCGGCGAAGTCGTCAAATGGCTCGGCGGTGGCTCCGAACACGTCGTTTGCCGCCTGGTTCCATGCCACCAGGTTCAGGCACGGATCGACCAGGTAGGCGGGGCGATTGCCCTGGGCGTCGAGCACCGCCTGCAGGGTCGCGCTGACCTTCGCGGCCCGCGGCGCCGGTGATGGCGACTCCGCGCCGAGCGTCTGGCCGCGGGCCAGGGCGAGCAGGTAGTCACGCTCGGCCGCGCTGAGCTTGAGCGCGGCGGCGATGCCGTGCAGTGCCTTGGCCGACATCTGCACGTCCTTGCCCTGCTCGAGCCGCGTGTACCAGCTCACACTGATCCCAGCCAGCTCGGCGACCTCCTCGCGCCGCAACCCCGGGGTGAGCCGCCGGTTGGCTCGCTTGGGCAGCCCGGCGTCCTCGGGCTGGAGCGCGCCTCGGCGGATGCGCAGGAACTCGCCCAATCTGTCGCGCTGCTCGTTGCTCGGCATGGCGCACCGACCCCCTGCCACGATGGATTGGCAAGGCTATCACTTTTTCTCCTACGCGAAGAATGCTCTCGCAAGGTCGAGCAATGCGCGCTAGCGTCTCGCCTTGGCTGGCCTTCTTATCGGGAGAGGGGGGAACCGGGCAGAAGGTCAGCCATCCCCCGCTTTCCTCCTCGAAGCGCGGGGCAATAGAAAGAGATCGGTTGACAATGTCCCCGAAATGCCTGCACCGTTGGCGCATGCATGCCTTGCGTGCGCAGCCGCACGACCGCAGGGGAGCCCGCCTGTGAACAGGCAGCCTTCCCGGACCGGCCATCGGGCTGGGGTCGAGCGCGTGCAGTTGGAGCCTCGACCCGCCAGCGCCGCGGCGGCCCGCCGAATGGTCCGCGGTTTTGCGGCCAGGAATCGGCTCGGCTACGACCTCGCGGATGCGCTCTGCCTGGTCGTCAGCGAGCTGGTCACCAATGCCGTCCTGCACGCCCGCACCGAGGTGGTTCTCACCCTGGAGCTGCGACCCGGGGTGGCGCGGGTCGGCGTCCGCGACAATTCCCCGGCCACGCTGGCGGTGCTCAATTACTCGCCGGAGGCGGTGACCGGCCGAGGGCTGGGGGTCGTCGCGGCGCTCAGCCGCACCTGGGGCATGGTCGCCGACGGCGACGGCAAGCTGGTCTGGGCGGAGTTCGACCTCGACGGCGCCGGCGCGGGCCCGGCCACCTCCCCGCGCACCACCGGCATCCACCACAGCGCCGGCCAGCGGAGCCGCTCCGAGGAAAAGCTGGTGCGGTTTCCCGGGGTCCCGGTCGCGACCTATCTGGCGATGCAGGAGCACAACGACGCGCTGTACCGGGAGCTGGAGCTGCTCGCCATCGAGCACGACAGCATCCCCGCCGCGGACGCCCGGCAGCGGTCGCGGCTGCGCGCGCTCGCTCGCGAGCTGCTCGGGCCCCGGTTCCGCGGCGCTCGTGACACCCACCGCGAGGCGGTCGCCGCGGCCCAGGCGCGCGGGCAGACCACCGTCGACCTCCAGACGCGCGTGCCCGTGGAGGCCGTTGCGATCGCCCGGGCCTACGTGGCGCTGCTCGACGAGATGGACGGCTACTGTCGCGAGGGGCTGCTGCTCACCATGCCGCCCGACCCGCGGGTGACCGAGTTGCGGCACTGGTTCGTCGAGCAGGCCGCCGCCCAGCTCCTGGACGGCCGAGTGGCCGTCCCGCCAGCCGGCTGATCCCGGGCCGGCTCAAGCGAACCTGACGATGCAGGCGGCGCCGACCAGCAGGCAGTAGATCGCGAACGGGGTCAGCGTGCGCGTCTGGAAGTATCGGGTGAGGAAGCGGACGGACAGGTAGGCGGCGAAGGCGGCGACGACGCTGCCGGCGAGGATCTGGCCGCGGACGCCGTTGCCGTTGGGACCGAGCAGGTCTGGCAGCTTGTACAGTCCGGCGGCCAGGATGATCGGGGTGGCGAGCAGGAACGCGAAGCGGGCGGCGTCCTCGTGGTCGAGCCCGCGGGCCAGGCCGGCGACCATGGTGACGCCGGACCGGCTGATGCCGGCGAAGAAGGCCAGGATCTGCGTGGCGCCGATCAGCAGCGCGTCCCCGAAGCCGAGGCTCGAAAGCTCGCGGGCGCGCCCCTGGGCCCTGCTGTTGGTGGCGGCGATGCCTGCCGTGACGGTCGAGGCCACCGGCGCCCGGCGGCGGAGCCGCTCGCCGGCCAGCAGGACCACCCCGTTGCAGGTCAGGAACACGGCCGCCGCAAGGGGCTTGGCGAACAGCACGCGCAGGGCGTGCTCGAAGGCGACGCCGACCAGCCCGGCGGGGATGCTGGCGACGACCAGCAGCCAGCCGAGGCGCTCGTCGGCGGTCTCGATGCGCCGGGTGCGCAGCGACCGGACCAGCCCCGCGACGATGCGGGCCCACTGGTCGCGGTAGAACCACAGCAGGGCCAGGGCGGTGGCCACGTGCAGGCCGACCAGGAAGGCCAGATAGAAGGATTCCTGGGCCGACTGGCCGGCGACCACCTGGTGCCAGCCGAGCAGGGCGGGGAGCAGGACCGAGTGGCCGAGGCTCGACACCGGGAACAGCTCGGTGACGCCCTGGAGCAACCCGATCACGATGGCCTGGAAGTAACTGATCACGTCAGCGACGGCTCCTGATGCTGGATTGGCGGGTCAGAGGTTGAAGGCGGTGCGCATGCTCGTGGTGGACGGGTCGGCCGCGTGCGCGAGCGTCGCCGGCAGGCCGAGGAGCTGTTCGGTCGTGGAGAGCAGACTGTAGTGGTTGAACAGGATGTCCGAGCGGGTGCCTGCTCGGGTGGTGGGCGAGACCACCACGGCCGGGACGTGGCAGCCGGGCGTGGTGGTGTTGCGCGCGCAGTCGCCGCTGCCGCCGCTGCCGCCCTCGTCCCAGGTGAGCACCAGGACGGTGGTGCCGGCCGTGTAGGCGGGGCTCTCCAGGATCTTTGGGACCCAGGTGGCGAGCCAGCGGTCCCCGCTGGCGACCGGGCAGTCGTGGGTGTCGTCGCAGAGGTTCGGGGTGATGAAGGCGAATGCGGGCAAGCTGCCCGCTCGCAGGTCACGGGCGAGGTTGCCGGAGGTGGCGTCGCCTGCGGGCAGGTCCCAGCGCGCGCAGTCGGCGGCGATCGGGGTGTAGTAGACGGGCGGGTTGTGCCTGGGCGCGTAGGCGCCGCTGTCGCTGTGGGCGCAGTTGGCCGGCATCGACTCCTGGTAGGCGCGCCAGCTCTTGCCCGCGGCGCGGAGCTGGGCGAACAGGCTCGGCGCGGTGGTCGGGCAGGCGTCGGGCCCGCAGTCGCTGTGGGCCAGGAGCTGCCCCGAGGTCGCCGCCAGATAGTTGGGCAGCGAGGGGTGGGTGATGTTGTGGTAGTTGGTGGCCAGCCCGCACCTGGCGATCAGGGTGCCGTTCTCGTATGGAGCTTCCGGGTCGCCGACGACCTCGGTGTAGTCGCGGTTCTCCATCCAGATCCAGACGACGTGCGCCCAGGTCGCCGGCGGCTTGGCGACGCGGCCGCAGATCTGCCCGCCGCCCGCCCGCGCCGCCGTGCCGGTCGGGGCGGCGGGGGGGCGGGTGGCCGCCGGATTGGTCGGCGTGGGCTGGCCGCCAGGGGAGCTGGAGCAGCCGGCCAGCAGCAGGCACCACAGCACCGTGGCCGCGGGGATGGCCTGGCGTGGCGCGCCAGCCATCAGCGAAAGACTCCGGTGTGGCCGAGCGAGTAGCGGCCCGGCTGGGGATAGACGCACAGGCCGTGCGGCCCGGCGCCGACGGGGATGCGGGCCAGCAGGCGGCCGCTGCGGGTGTCGATCGCGTAGACCTCGCCGTTGTAGCGGCCCGACAGCCACAGGACCTTCCCGTCGGCCGAGACCCCGCCCATGTCCGGGCTGCCCCCGCGCAGGTGCCAGGTCGCCACGACCTTGCGGGTGGCGAACGACAGCAGCGAGATCGACCCGGCGGAGCGGTTGGAGACGTACAGGGTCCTGGAGTCCCGGCTGGCGTACAGGCCGTGCGCGCCCCGCCCGGTCGCGACGAAGCCGATCACCTTGAACGCGTGGCCGTCCACCAGCCAGACCCCGCCGGCCGCCATGTCCGCCACGTAGAACACGCGCCCGTCCGGTGACAGCTTCACGTCCTGCGGCATCGGCGAGCCGCCCCGGAGCCGCAGGCGGCCGAGCACCCGCTCGCCCTTGGCGTCGCCGTCGATGCCGACCTTGAGGAGCTGGCCGCTGAACTCGCAGCTGACGATCGCGTAGCGACCGTCGGCGCTGAAGTCCATGTGGTCCACGCCCTTGCAGGGCACCGGCAGCGCGTGGCGCAGCGCCATGGTGTGGGGGTCGCGGAAGTCCAGCCGGCCGAGCCGCTCGGCCACGACCACCGCGGAACGCCCGTCCGGCGTGAAGTACAAGTTGTACGGATCAACGACGCGGACGCGCCGGCCCGGCTTGCCGGTGCGCGGGTTGATCGGGGTGAGGCTGTTGCCCTGGTCGTTCCCGACCCACAGCCGGCGCAGGTCCCACGACGGGGTCACGTGCTGCGGCTGCGCGCCGGTGGGGAATTGCCGGATGATCCGGTACGTCCGCTGATCGATCACGTCCACGGTGTTGCTCTGGGAGTTGGGCACGTAGACCAGCGCGGGATCGCCGCGCACCGCGGCGCTGAGCATTCCGGGCCGGTCGGCGGCGTAGACGTCGCCGGGGTCCAGCGGCGGCGGCATCCCCGGCAGCAGCGCCGGTCCGCCCGCGGACTCGGGAGCCGGCGGGCCGTCACGGGCGGTGCTGGCCGTCGACGGCCTCGGCCGGCCCGGGGGGTCATCCCGATCACCGGAGCCACAGCCTGCGACCAGCGCCATCGACACGACCACGACCAGCACGATCGCCTGTCCGCCCAGCATTCGCGGTCGTCTCATGGTGCTGTCCTACCCGGGGTCGGCTGCGTGCAGGCCAACATCGACATCGGACTCAACCGAAGCCTCCATGAGGGCCCGATGAATCCCTGGCGCGGGAGCGCCCGCCGGGGGGAGGCCTACCCGCCGGGGCGGGGGCTGCGTCACCGGGCGCCCCGGACGGGCCGGTCCGGGCGGTAGCCGAGCCGGGCGGAGATGGCGTCGCCGGCGTTGACCACCGAAGCGCGGAAGAAGCCGCGCAGCGAGTCGCCGCTGACCCGCATGGTCGGCCCGGCGGCGCTCACCGCGGCGATCACCTCGCCGCGGGCGTTGCGGATGGGGGCGGCCACGCTGGAGACGCCCGCCTCGCTCTCGCCGAGGTTCTCGGCCCACCCGCGCGCCCGGACCCGCGCCAGCTCCGCCCGGAGCTGCGCCTGCTCAGTGATGGTCCGCGGGGTCAGCGGCTCCAGCGGCCACCGCGTGAACAGGACCTCCAGCCGGTCCTCGGGGAGGAAGGCCAGCAGCAGCTTGCCGGTGCTGGTGGAGTGGGCCGGCATGCGGTGCCCGATGCGGCCGAACAGGCGCAGCGTGTGCGGGCTCTCGAGGCGCTCGACGTAGACCACCTCGCGGCCGTCGAGCACGGCGATCTGGACGGTCTCCTTGGTGGCGTTGCGCAGCTCCTCCAGGACCGTGGTCGCGGCGTCGTGCAGCACCCGGTGCATCGAGACGCGCGCGCCCAGCTCGTACACGACCAGCCCGAGCCGGTAGGTGCCGGAGACGGCGTCGTGCTCCAGGATGCGCTCGGCGGCCAGCGTCGCCAGCAGCCGGTGGACGGTCGACTTGCCGAGGCCCAGGCGCCGGGACAGCTCGCTGACCCCGAGCTCCCCCTCGGCCGACCCCAGCTCCTTGAGCAGCCGCGCCGCGTTGCGCACCGAGGTCAGCCTGGACCCGTCGCGCCCCCCCGCCTCGCTCATCAGCCCTCCGAGGTCGTCGCCCCACCACCGCGCAGCGCCTGGAGCAGGGCGGCACGGAGGGCGTCGGGCTGGAGGTCGGCCGCGGCCGCGGCGGCGGCGACGCGCTGGTCGTCGGGTGCGATGGCGCGGGCCAGGAGCGCCTGGGCGCGCACCAGCCCGGCGGTCGTGGCGCCGGCCAGCTCGTCGACCAGCTCCTGGCGGCCGGGCGCGTGCGCCCGGATCGCCTCCAGGTCGCGCGCGGCGGCCGCGTGCGCGCTGGCCAGCCCGGTCCCGGCGTGGGTGGCGTGGTGCGGGGTGAGCTGCGAGCCGGGCTCCACCACCAGGTGGTACAGGTAGGTGCGGATGCCGAGCGCCCGGCGCACCTCCTCGGGGGCGGGTCCCTCCGACTCGGCGACCAGCCCGAGGACCGGGAGGACCACCGGGTCGAAGAACCGAAGGCCCCACGCCAGGCCGTTCACCTGGCCGCTCAGCTCGACCTCCTGGCCGACCGGCGCCGGGAACCGCTCCTCGGTCGCCACCACGTGCAGGTTGCGGGCGCCGGCGGCCGCCACCGTCAGCCGGGCGGCCCGCAGCAGCGGGAGCCGCGCCTGCTCGGCCGGCGGCAGCAGGCGGGCCTGGGCCAGGTAGGCGCCGTGCACGGCCGCCACGAACTCCGCCATCGCCCGGCGCATCTGCTCGGGCCGGCCATCGGTCGGGGTCCGCGGCGGGGGGTTGTCGGTCTGGCTCATGATCCGCCGACCATAGCCGACGTTCCTCCATGCGGGAAGGGGCGCTATTCCGCACTGCGGGACGCCTCTAGAGTGCCCCCAGCGGTGTCGCCGAGGCCGGCGGCTGGGAAGGAGCGCGCATGGGGATCCTCCGCCTCTCGCACGTGGACGTGCGCGTGCCCGACCTCGACCTGGCCGCCGCCTACTACACCGAGGTCCTCGGGCTGCTGGAGGTCGAGCGGACCGCCACCGAGGTCTACCTCAAGTGCTGGGACGAGACCGACCACCATTCGGTCAAACTGGGCTACGCGCCGCGGGTGGGCCTGGATCTGATCAGCTTCAAGGTCGAGCGGGACGACGACCTGGGCGCGCTCGAATCCCGCATCGAGGCCTATGGGGTGCCGGTGCGCCGCGTCTCCCGCGGGCAGGCCCGGGGCCAGGGCGAGTCGATCCACTTCGAGACGCCCTCCGGCCAGCTCATGGAGCTGGTCCGCGAGGTCGAGCGGGTCGGCGGCCTGCTGCCCAAGGTCAACCCGCCGCCATTCCCGCCCGAGGGCCTGCGGGGCATCGCCCCGCCCCGTATCGACCACGTCCTGGTCACCGCCGAGGAGGTGGGCGAGGCCACCCGCTTCTACATGGAGGTCCTCGGGTTCCGCCTCACCGAGCAACTGCTGGACGGCAACGGCCACCAGATCGGCGTCTGGCTGGAGCGCTCCCACTCGCCGCACGACCTGGCAGTGGTCACCGGGCCCAACGGCGGGCTGCACCATTTCGCGTTCTGGCTCGACGATTGGGACCAGGTTCGCAAGGCGGCCGACATCCTCGCCTACAACGGCGTGCAGATCGACGTCGGCCCCACCCGCCACGGGATCACCCGTGGCAACACCGTCTACTTCTTCGACCCGCTGGGGACCCGCAACGAGGTGTTCACCGGCGGCTACCGCCCCGACCCGGACTTCCCGACGATCACCTGGACCGAGGACAACATCGGCCGGGCGATCTTCTACTACGAGGGCGACCTCAACGAGCGCTTCATGAAGGTGCACACCTGATGGGCATCCTGCGGCTTTCCCACGTGGAGGTCCGGGTGCCCGACCTGGAGCTGGCCACCGCCTACTACAGCGAGGTCCTCGGCCTGCTGGAGACGGGACGCGAGCCCGAGCGGGTGTTCCTCAAGTGCTGGGACGAGCACGAGCACCACTCGGTGATCCTCCGCTACGCGGCCACCTACGGCCTCGAGCACCTGGGCTTCAAGGTCGAGCACGCCGCCGACCTGGAGGAATGCGAGCGCGCGGTCGAGAAGTACGGCGGCAGGGTGACGCGGCACGGCCGCGGCGAGCTGGCCCCGGGCCACGGGGAGGCGATCCGCTTCGACACGCCCACCGGGCACCGCTGCGAGCTGGTCTGGGGCATGGAGAAGGTCGGCAACCTGCTGCCCCGCACCAACCCGCCGCCGCGGCCGCTCGGGCTGGTCGGGATCGCGCCGCCCAGGCTGGACCACGTCTTCGTCACCGCGGAGGACGTCGAGGAGGGGACCCGCTTCTTCCGCGACGTCCTCGGCTTCCGGCTGACCGAGCAGATCGTCGCCGACGACGGGCACCAGCTGGCGACCTGGCTGGAGCGCTCGCACACCCCCCACGACATCGCCCTGGTGACCGGCCCGAACGGTGGGCTCCACCACTTCGCCTTCTGGCTGGACGACTGGAACGACGTGCGCGCCGCCGCCGACCTGCTCGCCTACCACGGCGTGCCGATCGACGTGGGGCCCACCCGCCACGGCGCGACGCGCGGCTACACGGTCTATTTCTTCGACCCGGCCGGCAACCGCAACGAGGTGTTCACCGGCGGCTACTGGGTCGATCCCGACCACGAGCCGGTCACCTGGACCGAGGCGGAGATGGGCCGGGCGATCTTCTACTACGAGGGCGCGGTCAACCAGCGGTTCCTGACGGTGCACAGCTAGGACCAGGCAGGGGAGGCGACGTGGCCACCGACCCAGTGCGCGAGGACCGCGCCAGCCATCCGGCTCCGGCCCGGCCGGCGGCGGCCGCGCCCCCACCGGGCACCGGGCGCCCGGCCGCGTCCCTGCCGCGGACCGAGCGCCCGGACGCGCCGCTGTACCTCGCCAGCTACCTGCGCCGCCAGGCCAGCGCCGCCCCGGCCGAGGCCGCCGACGCCGACAGCACCACCCCGCTGTACCTTCGCCGCTTCCGCGACCGCCGCGCCCACCCCGACGGGTTCGAGGCCCCGCCGCCGCTGTGGAACGGCGAGGCGCTGGACGTCACCCCCGCGTGGGCCGAGGTCACCCGGACCAAGGAGATCGTCCCGCCCTCGGCGGCGGCCACCCACCGGATCACCGCCCAGATCCACCTCGTCCGGCACGGCGAGACCCAGGGCTACTCCACCGAGAGCGGCCTCACGCCGCTCGGGAGCTGGCAGGCCCACCGGCGCGGGTTCGACCTTTCCAAGGGCGTCCGCGACGGCGAGCACGTCCGCATCGTCTGCGCCGACACCAACCGCGCGCGCCAGACCGCCGAGCACCTCCACCGCGGCCTGCTCGACGGGCTGGAGCTGTGGCGGCGCGACGCCAAGATCGAGGAACCGCGGCCGATGGCGGAGTTCCGCAACTTCCAGGTGGCCACCCCCGAGGGCCTGCGCGACGTGACCAGCGCGTTCCGGATCTACCACGCGGTCATGGAGCGCTACGAGCGGGTCGCGCTCGGCGACCGGCCGATGTGGCTGGTGGAGCTCGACCGCTTCTGGAACGTCCAGCAGGGCGGCGCGGACCCGATCCACCTCTGGATGACGATCCCGATGCTCCACTTCGAGCCGCCAGCCAGCTGTGTGCGCCGCTTCTGGGCCGGCCTCCAGCGGCTGGTCTCCGGCGTGGCCGGCACCCGCATCGTCTGCGCCACCCACTCCGGCCCGATCCGGGCGTTCGCCGCCTGGGCGGCGGGCTACGACCCGGGCGAGCCCTACAACACCGAGGAAGTCCTGGTGAAGCTGAAGGAGGGCGGGCAGGAGGCGCTGGTCGCCTACCGCAACCGCGTCCAGGAGGTCCAGGTCCCGCCCCTGGCCGACCTGCCCGACTGGTGGGAGGGCATCCCATGACCTTCGTGCGCTGGCTGCACGAGTACGACCCGGCGGACCGCGCGCGGCTCGGCGGCAAGAACGCGAGCCTCGGCGAGCTGCTCGCCGCCGGGCTGCCGGTGCCGCCCGGGTTCGCCGTCACCATCGACGCGTACCAGACGCTGCGCCGCCACGGCGACCTGCGGCGGGCGGTCGGGCGGCTGCTCGCCGAGGTCGACCTCGGCGACGCGGCGGCCCTGGAGGAGATCAGCGCCGCCATCCGCCGCCGCATCGAGCTGGTCCCGCTGGACGACGGCGTCGCCGAGGCGGTGCGGCGCGCCTACCAGGCGCTGTGCGAGCACTGCGCCAGCGGCGCCGTGCCGGTCGCCGTGCGCTCGTCGGCCAGCTCCGAAGACCTGCCCGACGCCAGCTTCGCCGGCGAGTACGACACCTTCCTGTGGGTGCGCGGGCCCGACGACGTCCTGCGGCACGTCACCCGCTGCTGGTCGAGCCTGTTCACCGCCCGCGCCATCGCCTACCGGCACGAGACCGGCCACGACCACGAGATCGTGGCGATGTCGGTCGGCGTCCAGAAGATGGTGCGTCCCAAGGCGTCCGGGGTGGCGTTCACCCTCAACCCCAGCGACGGCGACCGCTCGCAGGTCGCGGTCGAGGCGGCCTGGGGCTTCGGCGAGAGCGTGGTCGCCGGCGAGGTGACCCCCGACAGCTTCCTGGTCGACAAGGTCCTCGGCGAGATCACCAGGCGCACCATCTCCGACAAGCGGTACGAGTACCGGCTCAGCGAGCGCGACACGGTCGAGCGGAGCCCGGTCGAGGAGGCGCGGCGCACCGCCCCGAGCCTCACCGACGACGAGGTGCGCGCCGTAGCGCGCCTGGCCCGCCGCGCCGAGAAGCACTACGGCTGCCCCCAGGACGTGGAGTGGGCCATCGACCGCGACCTGCCCGAGGCGGCCAACGTCGTGCTGCTCCAGTCCCGCCCGGAGACGGTCTGGAGCAGCCGGCCGCGCGCACCCGTGGCCGGCGTGGGCGGCGACTTCGCCTCCAGCATCGTCGCCACGCTCATGCAGCCGCTGCACGCACGACCAACCTCGCCATCCGACCCGGCGGTCCCCGGGTGATCCCCGCCCAGCGGGCGACACGGAAAGGACACTGGCATGGCGGACAGGTTCCCCAGCCCCTTCGAGATCGAGACCCCCGCGGGCGCCGAGGGGTGGCAGGAGCTCTACAGCTACTCCCTGCCGTTCAGTGAGGACCGCCGCGAGTACGAGGACTCGATGTTCTGGTTCCAGGACGGGGTCCACTGGCCGGAGGTCATCAGCCCCTGGGACGCCACCTTCTACGAGTTCGCGATCGCCTCGCTGTCGCAGTACAACACCCGCCACTACCTGATCCCGCCGGCCCTGGGCGTCGACTACCGGGTGCTCAACGGCTACGCGTTCCTCTCCCCGGTCGGCGTCGCCGACCCGGCGGAGATCGAGGCGCGGGTCCCGCACTTCCTGGAGCGCGCCGGCTTCTATTTCCAGAACTGGAGCACGCTCTACGACCAGTGGATGCGCAAGATCCGCGCGCTGGTCGGCGAGATGGAGGCGCTGCGCTTCGACCCGCTGCCGGACAAGGAGGAGCTCGCGGTCGTCACCGAGGGGCGCGGCACCGGCTCCGGCCTGGAGCTGCTCGCCCGCTACCACCGGCTGGTGGACCTGGCGCTCCAGCTCTGGCAGTACCACTTCGAGTTCCTCAACCTCGGCTACGCCGCCTACCTCGACTTCTTCGGCTTCTGCAAGCAGGCCTTCCCCAACATCCCGGACCTGGCGATCGCCAAGATGGTCGCCGGCGTCGAGGTGGACCTGTTCCAGCCGGACGAGGAGCTGAAGAAGCTCGCCCGCCTGGCGGTCGACAGCGGCGTCGACGCCACCTTCGAGGACCCCTCGACAGCGACGGTCATCGCGGCGCTGCGGCAAAGCGCGGAGGGCCGGGCCTGGCTGGCGCAGTGGGAGGCGTCGGCGCAGCCCTGGTTCAACTTCTCGGCGGGCAGCGGCTTCTACCACACCGACGAGGTCTGGCTCGAGCACCTCGACATCCCGTTCGGGTTCGTTCGCGACTACATCGGCAAGCTCCGCGCCGGCGTGGACATCTCGAGGCCGATCGGGGCGATCCGGGCCGAGCGTGACCGCATCATGGCCGAGTACGCGGAGCTGCTGGCCACCGACGAGGACCGCGCCGCCTTCGGCGAGAAGCTCGGCCTGGCCCGGGTGGTCTTCCCCTACGTCGAGAACCACAACTTCTACGTCGAGCACTGGAGCCACTCGGTGCTGTGGCGCAAGATGCGCCAGCTCGGCGGCGTGCTGGTGAAGGAGGGGTTCTTCACCCAGGAGGACGACGTCTTCCTGCTCAAGCGGGACGAGCTGCCGGAGGCGCTGTGGGACATGTACAGCGCCTGGGCGGTCGGCGTGCAGCCGCGCGGGCCGAAGTACTGGCCTCGGGAGCTCGACCGCCGCAGGCGCATCCTGGCGGCGCTGCGGGCCTGGTCGCCTCCGCCGGCGCTGGGCAGGCCGCCCGAGGTCGTGACCGAGCCGTTCACGATCATGCTGTGGGGCATCACCGGCGACAGCGTCAAGCAGTGGCTGGGGTCCTCGGAGGGCGGCGACGGCGGCCTGCGGGGCTTCGCCGCCTCGCCGGGGGTCGCGGAAGGGCCGGCCCGGGTGATCTTCTCGGCCGACCAGATCGCCGAGGTGCGCGAGGGCGAGATCCTGGTCGCCCCGCTCACCGCTCCGAGCTGGGCGCCGATCTTCGGGAAGATCAAGGCGACCGTCACCGACGTCGGCGGGATGATGGCCCACGCCGCGATCGTCTGCCGCGAGTACGGGCTGCCGGCGGTGACCGGCACGGCGTTTGGCACCAAGACCATCAAGAACGGCCAGCGGATCCGCGTCGACGGCAACAACGGCACGGTCGACCTGCTCGACTGAACCGGAGGAGGTCCGATCATGCTCACCGCGCAGCAGAACGCCGAGCTGACCCGCGTCGGTCCCGGCACGCCGATGGGCGAGCTCCTGCGCCGCTACTGGTACCCGGTGGCGTTCACCAGCCAGCTCGACGAGTTCCCCGTCAAGCGGGTGCGCCTGCTCGGCGAGGACTGGGCGGTCTACCGCACCGGAGACGGCGCCTACGGGATCGTGGAGGAGCACTGCCCGCACCGGCGGGCGTCGCTGGCCTACGGCGTCGCCGAGCGCGACGGCATCCGCTGCGGCTACCACGGTTGGCTGTTCGGGCTGGACGGCACCTGCCTGGACCAGCCCGCCGAGATGGAGAAGACCGCGTTCAAGGACCGCGTCAAGGCCAACGCCGGCACGGCCCAGGAGCTGGGGGGCATGGTCTGGGTCTACCTCGGCCCGCGGCCGGCGCCGCTGCTGCCGCGCTACGACGTCTACGTGATGGAGGGCCAGCGCGACATCGGCCACGCGATGCTGCCGTGCAACTGGCTCCAGATCATGGAGAACGCCGTCGACCCGCACCACGTCGAGTGGCTGCACGGCCGCTACTTCGAGTTCCTCGGCAACCGGCTCGGCTTCGAGGCGCCGGCGTCCTTCCAGCGCAGGCACGTCAAGATCGCCTTCGACGAGTTCGAGCACGGCATCATCAAGCGGCGCCTGCTCGAAGGGCGCACCGAGGAGGACGACGACTGGGCGGTCGGCCACCCGATGGTCTTCCCGTACTGCATGCGGGTGGGCGGCGGCGGGATCGACCAGATGCAGATCCGCGTCCCGGTCGACGACACCACCACCTGGTTCGTGCTCTACACCGTCCACAACCCGGACGGCGGCCCCTGGCCCCCGCAGGCCACCATCCCCCAGTACGAGCTGCCCTGGCGCGACAGCCAGGGCAACCACATCGTCGACTACGTCGAGGGCCAGGACATCATGGCCTGGGTGACCCAGGGCGCGGTCACCGACCGGACCGTCGAGCATCTCGGCAAGTCCGACGTGGGGATCGCGATGCTGCGCAAGCAGTTCAAGCAGCAGCTCGCCGCCGTCGCCGAGGGCCGCGATCCCATCGGCGTGATCCGCGACCCGGCACGGAACGCGCGCATCGACCTGCCCTGTGAGAAGAACAAGTTCGGGGCGGGCGCCGAGTTCGCGATCCAGTGGATCAACCGGGGCTTCTCCCGGTACTCGCCGCAGCTCGACGAGCTGCTGCGGCTGCACGTGGAGGCCGCCGAATCCAGGGCGAAGGTCGCGACCGGTGCCTGAGGGGCCGGCGCCGCCGGCCGCATGGTTCGCCCACGACGCCGAGCGGCACCTGCGCGATGCGCCGCGGCACTGCCCCCGCTGCGGCGCGCCGGTCGCCGGCTCCGGCGGGCTCGTCGTCGAGTACTGGGTCGCCGACGACCGTGTCTTCTACTGCTGGTGCCGGTCGTGCGACTGGACCGGGACGATCGTCCAGGTCCAGCGCCACCTCGGGCACGAGGCGGCCGATTAGGGAGGGGTCCGGCCGTCCGAGTCCTTCGCCCGGGCGCTCACGCTCCTGCGCGCGTCGCCACCTACGACGTCACCCAGGTCGTCTCGCAGGGCTGGCACCACCAGAGCCGCCCGGGGATCCCACCAGGGCCCCGGTCGACCGGCTTGAAGAGTTCAGCCGGCTGCTCGCAGAAGTCGCATGCGGGGCCCTTGCCCGCGGCGTCGATCCAGCCGACGCTACTGGCGGTGGCGGCGTGCATGCCCTGCAGTTTGAGGATACCGGTCATCTCACCTCGGCAGCGGCTCGGAGGGGGTCGGGAAGCTGCCAGAGCAAGCATACAACCCCAGGTCAAAGCGGTCATGGCGGGGCAAGCAACCTGGCCCGCCGCGGCCCCGCGCCAGGACTTGGCGGCGTGTCGGGGCGGGATGGGAAGATCGGCCCATGACCACGCTTGGTGCGGTGTTCCTGCCGCAGCTTCCGCCGGAGCGGCTGCGCGGCGTCGCCCGGCGCGCCGACGAGTCGGGCCTCGAGGAGCTGTGGCTGTGGGAGGACTGCTTCCGCGAGAGCGGGATCGCCACCGCGGCGGCGGCCCTGGCGTGGACCGAGCGGCTGCGTGTGGGGGTGGGCCTGCTGCCGGTGCCGTTGCGCAACGTCGCGCTGACCGCGATGGAGGTCGCCAGCCTGCACCGGTTGTTCCCTGGCCGGGTGCGGGTGGGCATCGGCCACGGCGTGCAGGACTGGATGCGCCAGGTCGGCGCGCGCGTCGACTCGCCGATCACGCTGCTGCGCGAATACGTCGTGGCGCTCCGCGCGCTGCTGCGGGGTGAGGAGGTCACCACCGAGGGCACCTACGTGCGCCTCGACAAGGTCGCGCTCGACTGGCCGCCGAAACCGGCGCCCGCCCTGCTCGCCGGTGCCGTCGGGCCACGCTCGCTGCGGCTGTGCGGCGAGATCGCCGACGGGACGATCCTCACCGGGGGCACGACCGAGGACGGTGTGCGCGAGGCCCGCCGGCTGGTGGAGGAGGGGCGCCGCGCCGCCGGCCGCGACCAGGTGCCGGCCGAGGTCGGGGTCGCGGGCGACGCGGAGGCCGTCGCCGACGCCGTGCGGCGTTGGGCGCAGGCGGGCGCCGATTCGGTGATCCTCCAGCCGACCGCCGACGACCCCGACCCGGAGGGCTTCATGCGCTTCGTGGCACTGCAGGTCCGCCCGCTGGTCCCCTGAGGCCGCCGCGCCGGAGGGACCCGACGGCCCCCCAAACGATGACGTCGCGGTCGAGCCGGTAGCGAGCACGCCGCCGCCGCTGATCCGCGGCGGGCCTTTCCGGTCGGGGGCGCGGGCGTCCGGGCTGGGGCGGGTGGCGATAGCGGGCGGTCAGATGGTCAGGACGGCCTTGCCGAGCACCTGGCCGGCCTCCAGGGCCCGCCCGTGGAGCGCCTCCCACGCGGTGATGGTCACCAGCGGCGCGGCCGCGGCCTCGACGAACGACAGCCGCCTCGGCTTGTGGGCGACCAGCCGCTCGTCCAGGGCCTTGGCCTCGGCGTAGGTGCCCTGGGTGGTCCCGAACCCGCCGTCACAGAAGTACACCTCGTCACCAGGCTGGAACCGGGTCACCTCGGCGCCAACGTCCGAGACGACCCCAGCGCCGTCCCGCCCCAGGATCGCCGGCGGCGCCCCGGCGATCGTGCCGTGACCACGCATCTTGTAGTCGACCGGGTTGACGCCGGCGGCGCGCAGCTCGACGCGCACGTCTCGTCTGCCGAACTCCAGCTCGGCGACCTCGGCGGGTTGCAGCACCTCCGGCCCGCCCACGGCAGCCATCAGGATCGCGCGCACCATGCACCCCCAAACACCGTCACGATTGCGAACCCGGCCACCCTACAGGGCCGGCCAGGGAACGACCGGGTTGTCGGGTGTTGCTGTTACCGTAGCGGGCATGTGCGGTCGCTTCAGCTCCTCGACCCAGCCGTCGCTGCTGGGCGAACAGTTCCATGCCGACCCGGTCGGCGTCGAGGGCCACCAGCCGAGCTGGAACGTCACTCCGGCGAGCGACATCCTGGTGATCGTGGCGAGCGCTGACGGCGCCCGCCAGCTCCGCAAGCTGCGCTGGGGGCTGGTGCCCAAGTGGGCCAAGGACGCCTCGGGCGGTGCCAGGATGATCAACCTGCGCGCCGAGACCGTGCGCGAGAAGAAATCCTGGAGGAGCGGGCTCGCCCGGCGGCGGTGCATCATCCCGATCGACGGGTTCTACGAGTGGCAGGACATGGGCAAAGGCAACAAGAAGCAGCCGATCTACGTCACCGCCCGCGAGCCCGAGGCGCTGGCGCTCGCCGGGCTGTGGGACACCTGGCACGACCCCGCCGCCGGCGACGAACAGGCGGCCGCCGGCGAAAAGGCGACGGGCGGCAAGGCCTCCGCCGCCGAACAGGCCGGCCCCAGCCCCGATGGCGACCTGCGGACCTGCACGATCTTGACCACCACGCCGAACCGGCTGCTGGCGTCGGTGCACCATCGGATGCCGGTGATCCTGCCGCCCGAGACATGGGACGCCTGGCTGGACCCCGGCAACACCGATACCGAGGCGCTGGCGGCGCTGCTGGTCCCGGCGCGGGACGATCTGCTGGTCTGCTGGCCGGTGGACCCGGCGGTCGGCAACCCGCGCAACAACCACCCGGACCTGCGACGACCTCTGGAGGGCCACGAGCCCCGCACCATCGACGGCGCATGATGGACCTCCGGACCGGCCACACGGCAGCGGTGGTGCAGCGACGGCTGCTGCACCAGGACCGGTCGGTCCGCACCGGCTACGTCGAGGCGCTCGCGGTCCGCGGCGACCGCCGGCAGCGCGGCTACGCCGCCGCCGCGATGGACGAGGCGGAACGGGTGATCGCCCACGGCTACGACCTCGGCGCCCTCTCGGACGGCACCGGCATCGACGGCTTCTACCAGCGGCGGGGATGGGTCACCTGGGCCGGGCCGACCTTCGTCACCAGCCCGGACGGGCCGCGGTGGCCGCCCGACGGCGGCGGCGGCGTGCTCGTGCTGCGCACCCCGACGAGCCCGCCACTGGACCTGTCGTCTCCGCTCGGCTGCGACTGGCGCGGCGGCGACGTATGGTGACGCTCCGCGCCGATGACCCGGCCGCCGTCGCGCTGGCGGCGGCCATCCGTGGGGGCGACCTTCAATCGCTGGAGCGGCTGCTCGGCGAGCGGCCCGGGCTCGCCGCCGCCAGGATCGTCGACGCCAAGGGAGGCGTCCGTACGCCGCTGCACATCGCCACGGACTGGCCAGGGCATTTCCCCAACGGGCCCGCGGTGGTCGCCTTGCTGGTCCGAGCCGGCGGCGACCCCAACGCGCCGGTCGAGGGCTCCTGGCACGCCGAGACACCGCTGCACTGGGCTGCCAGCAGCGACGACGTCGAGGTGCTGGACGCGCTGCTGGACGCCGGGGCCGAGATCGAGGCGCCGGGCGCCTCGATCGGGGGCGGCACGCCGCTGGACGATGCGGTCGCGTTTGGCCAGTGGCAGGTGGCCCGCCGGCTGGTGGAGCGCGGAGCCCGGACCAGGCTGTGGCACGCGGCCGCCCTGGGGCTGATGGACCGCCTCGAGGAGGCCTTCGCGCGCACCCCGCCGCCAACGCCTGAGCAGGTCACCGAGGCGTTCTGGCAGGCGTGTCACGGCGGGCAGCGTCAGGCGGCCGAGTACCTGCTGGACCAGGGCGCCGACCTGAACTGGGTCCCCACCTGGGACGAGCACACGCCGCTGGGCATGGCCCTCGAATCGGGCGCCGAGGACCTGGTCGAATGGCTGCGCGGCAAGGGAGCCGGATCCGCCGGGCCAGGCGGGAGCTGATCGGGCCGGCCCCGGGGTTCCTTACCAGTTTCTCGAACTTGGCTCGACTGGCTCTTGAGCGGATCGCGGACACTGCCAAGCGTCCAGTTTCCGAGCGAGAGGAACTCCGATGCCCTCCGACCGAGGGACCGCCGCGCAGCGCGACGCCAGCCTGCGACGGGTGTCGCGCCTGACGCGCTGGGTGCTCGCCGGGGCGCTGGCGCTCACCGCCGGGTTCTCGGCGATCGCCGCGCGTAGCTTCTCCGGGACCAGCGGCAGCCAGAGCGCGAGCCACAGCGGCAGCACCACCACCACCACCACCACCACCACCACCACCGATGACGGGTCCGGCCAGAGCAGCGACTCCAGCTCGACCTTCCAGTCGCCGTCCAGCTCGCCGTCCTCCGGCAGCGGGTCCGGCAGCGTGACCTCTGGAGGCTCCTGATGGACGGGATCGGACACGCCAGCTTCCTGGCGCTCGGCAGCGGTGCCGTGGTGCTGGCGGCCGACAGGACCCGGCTCGGGCCCGCCTGCCTGGCCGTGGCCGCCGAGGTGGCGGAGATCGACCGGGCGTGCAGCCGCTTCCGCGAGGACTCCGAGCTGACCATGGTCAACGACGCCGGCGGGCGCTCGGTGGTGGTCGGCGACGTGCTGTTCGAGGCGCTGGAGGTGGCTCTGCGGGCCGCCCGCCTGACCGACGGCGACGTCGACCCCACGGTCGGCCAGGCGATCAGGGTGCTCGGCTACGACCGCGATTTCGCCGCGGTCCCCGCGACCGGCGGCCCGCTGCTGCGGGTGGCCGCCGTGCCGGGATGGCGGCAGGTCCGCCTCGACCGGCGGCGGCGCGTGCGCGTCCCCGCAGGCGTGCGGCTGGACCTCGGCGCGACCGCCAAGGCGCTCGCCGCCGATCGGGCGGCCGTGCGCGCGCACCGGGCCGCCGGTTGTGGCGTGCTGGTCAGCCTCGGCGGCGACCTGGCCACGGCGGGGGAGCCGCCCGCCGGCGGCTGGTCGGTGCGGGTCGCGGACCGCCACGACGCCGGCCCCGAGGCGCCCGGCGAGACCGTGCGCGTCCACGACGGCGCGCTGGCCACCTCGAGCACCACCGCGCGGTGCTGGCGGCGCGGCGACCAGCAGCTCCACCACCTGGTCGACCCGGCTACCGGCAGGCCCGCGCGGGTGGTCTGGCGGACCGTGAGCGTCGCCGCCGCCACCTGCGTGGACGCCAACACCGCCGCCACCGCCGCGATCATCCGCGGCGAGCGCGCCCCCGGCTGGCTCGACGCGCTCGGCCTGCCCGCCCGTCTGGTCCGCCCCGACGGGCACGTGCTCCGGGTCGGCGGCTGGCCCCTTCCCGAGGAGGCCGCGGCCGCGTGACCCCCATCCTCGCCAGCACACCGGCGCTGTGGTATCTCGCGCGTGGCAGCGGCACCGTCAGCCTGTGCCTGCTGACCCTCACGGTGGTGCTCGGCATCACCACCTCGGTCCGCTGGGCCGCGCGGCGCTGGCCCCGCCTGGTCGTGGCGGGACTGCACCGCAACCTGTCGCTGCTGTCGGTGGTCTTCCTGGGCCTGCACATCACCACCGTGGTGGTGGACGGCTACGTGCCGATCCGCTGGCTCGACGTGGTGGTGCCGTTCGGTTCGTCCTACCACCCGCTCTGGGTCGGTCTGGGCGCGCTCGCGTTCGACATTCTCGCCGCGCTGGTCGTGACCAGCCTGCTGCGCGTCCGGCTCGGCCATCGGGTCTGGCGGGCGGTGCACTGGGCCGCCTACGCCTGCTGGCCGCTGGCGGTCCTGCACGGGCTCGGCATCGGCAGCGACCACCGGCAGGTGTGGATGCTGGCGCTCGACAGCATGGCCATCGGCGCGGTCGCCGCCGCGGTGTGGTGGCGGCTGGCGATCGGGTCCAGGGCCCCACAACCGGCCACCAGCCAACTCGCATCCAGGACGGGAACCCCCCATGCGCACACTCGCTGACATGACACGACCGACCGGGCAGGTCGCCGCCGCCCCGGCCGCGCCCTCGGGGCTGCCCCGGCTGCTGGCCGGCATCGGCGGGGGAGGCGGCGACCCCCAGCCGGGCCGCGGCACCCCGCTGGCCCGGCACCGGCTGGTCTACCCGGCCCCGCCGCGACCGGGCCGCCCGCGCGAGGACTTCATTGCCGCCGTGGAGCGGTCCGGCGTGCGCGGCCGCGGCGGCGCCAGCTTCCCCACCGGGACCAAGCTGCGGGCCGTGCGCGATGGCCGTGGCGCCCCGGTGGTGGTGGTCAACGGCTCCGAGGGCGAGCCCAGCAGCTACAAGGACAAGCTCCTGCTGACCATGGCCCCGCACCTCGTGATCGACGGTGCGCTGCTGGCCGCCGCGGCGGTCGGCGCCAGCGAGGTGGTGGTCTGCGTCGACCGCGCCGCCACCGCCGCGCACGACGCCATCGGCCGAGCCCTCGCCGAGCGCGGGCGCTCGGACGGCGTGGAGGTCCGGCTGGCCGCCATCCCGTCCCGCTACGTCGCCGGCGAGGAGACCGCGCTGGTGCACTGGCTCAACGGCGGGCCGGCCACGCCCACCCGCACGCCGCCACGCCCGTTCCAGCGCGGCGTCGACCGCCGCCCGACCCTGATCGACAACGTCGAGACCGTGGCCCACCTCGCCCAGGTCCTGCGCTTCGGGCCGGACTGGTTCCGCCAGCTCGGCACCGTCGACGAGCCGGGCAGCGCGCTGGTCACCCTCTCCGGCGCGGTCGAGCGGCCCGGCGTCTACGAGATCCCCATCGGCGCGCCGCTCGCCCAGCTCGTCAGCCGCGCCGCGGGCGCGCCGGAGGGCGTCGGCGCGGTCCTGCTCGGCGGCTACTTCGGGAGCTGGATCGGCGCCGAGGAGGCCAGCGCCGCCAGCCTGTCCAACGGCGACCTGCGCCGCCATGGCGCCAGCCTTGGCTGCGGCGCCGTGGTGGTGCTCGGAGCGAGCGCCTGCGGGCTGGGGGAGACGGCCCGCATCCTGGCGTGGCTGGCGGGCCAGACCGCCGGCCAGTGCGGCCCGTGCGTCCATGGCCTGGCCGCCATCGCCGGCACCACCGCGGCGCTGCACGACGGCCAGGCCACCCCGGCCGACCTCGACCGCCTGCGGCGGTGGGCGGGCCAGATCGAGGGCCGCGGCGCCTGCCGCCTCCCCGACGGCGCGGTCCGCCTGCTCCGAAGCGCCCTCGAGGTGTTCGCCGCCGACGTCTGGCGCCACCTCGACGGCGGAAGCTGCCCGGCCGGGGTCCGCATCGTCCCCCCGCGGACCCCGGCCGCGGCACCCACCCAGGAAGGGCACCAATGGCGCTGAGCCAGCAGCTCCTCCGCGTCGACCCGATCGCCTGCGACGGCAACGGCCTCTGCGCCGAGCTGCTCCCCGAACGGATCACCCTCGACGACTGGGGCTACCCGATCGTGGATCCCGCTCCGGTCGGCGCCGACCTGCTCGCCCACGCCCGCCGCGCGGTCAGCGCCTGCCCGCTGCTGGCCCTGCGCCTGGAGGCCGCCGAGGCCCGCGGCCGCTAGGACCGCCGGCTACGCGGGCACGGGCGGCTTGCGCCCGACGGCGCAGAACTCGGTTGTGGGCGATCGTCAGGTAGCTGCCGGGGGGGATCAGGTCCACCAGCCGCTCGACGATCCCCCGCGCCTGGTGGTCGTCGTCGATGTGGTCCTCCTCGATGTGGTCCTCCTCGATCAGCCTTGGAGCAGTATGACGGGTTCCGCCCCATGTTCTCTCGTTCCGCGCCTATGGCACGATGGCGCCTGTGAGGTGGTGGGCCTTGGGTGTCGGCCGGCGGGATGACCGGCCCGGGGGTCGCCGTGTCCCGATCCGGCGCCGCGTGGTCGCGGTGCTGCTGCCCGTGGCGTTGCTGGTGACGATGATCTGGCTCCCGCGCGTTCCCGATGTCACCGCCGACCTCGGCACCTGGAAGCTGTTCGGCGGGCCGCCCACCCCGGGCGGCTGGGTGGCGGGCGACGGCTCCTACCCGGTCCAGCTTCCCGACCGGCGGGTCGCCTGGCTGTTCGGCGACTCGCTGGTCCACCGCGCCGACGGCGCCGACGTGATCGTCCACAACGCGATCGTCGTCCAGGACGGCTCCGGTCAGCGGCGCACCCTGGCCGGTGGCACCGCGGGCGAGCCGACCGACCTGATCCCGCCGGTGCAGCCGGGCACCTGGCTGTGGGCGGCCAGCGGCTTCGTCGAGCGCGATCGGCTGATGGTGTTCGCCGAGGAGTTCACCCGCACCTCGGACGGCCTCGGGTTCCAGGCGACCAACCGCCGCTACCTCGTGCCCTTCCAGCTCCCCGACCTGACCATGGGGTCGCCGCGGCCCGTCTACGAGGGGCCGGTCGCCTGGGGCCACGCGGTGCTGGTCAGCGGCGACTGGGTCTACGTCTACGGCAACCTGGAGCGCGACGGCTGGACCAACCTGACCTACCTGGCCCGCTTCGGTCTCGGCCGGTCGGGCGGGTACTGGCAGTTCTGGAATGGTCGCGATTTCGACCCCAACGCGCTGGCCGCCGCGCCGATCGAGCGCGAGGGCGGCGGGGAATTGGTCGCCAAGGTCGGCAGCGTGATCTCCTGGCCGGACGCCGGCGGTGGCGGGTTCGCCGCCCTCACCATCGACCCGTTCGGCACCACCATCGACCTGCGGTTCGCGCCGACGCCCCAGGGCCCGTGGGGCGCCAGCCACGTCCTCTACACGCTCCCAGAGCGGCGCTCCTACCTGCCGCGCGCCCGCACCGACAGCACCGGGTCGGTCGAGCTCGCCTACTCGGTGGCCGACGACCGCCCCAGATATCTCACCGCCAGGTGGTGAGGCGGCGCCAAGACAAGAGCCCAGATTCCGCCATGCTGGAAAGTGGACATCCCGCCTCGGCGGGACCGTCGGGTCACCAGGCGCCCTGGCGCTTCAGGACCACCCCGAAGGTCTTCAACAGAATGTAGAGGTCGAGGGTCAGCGACCAGTTCTCGATGTAGAACTGGTCGAGCTGCAGGGCCTCCTCCGGCGTCACCTCGCTGCGGCCGTTGATCTGCCACCAGCCGGTCATGCCGGCCGGCACCTCCAGGCGCGGGCCGAGCAGCTCGCGGCTGGCGGCCACCTGCTCCGCCGGGAGCGGCCGCGGGCCGACCAGGCTCATCTCGCCCTCGAGGATGTTCAGCAGCTGTGGCAGCTCGTCGAGACTGAACCTGCGCAGGTATTTCCCGATCGTGGTCACTCTCGGGTCGTCGCCGAGCTTGAAGAACGGACTGCTGACGTCCATCCGGTCGACGCCGGAGGGCAGCTCGCGCATGGTGCGGAACTTGTGCATCCGGAAGTGCCGACCGCCCTTGGTCACCCGCTGCTGGTGGAAGAGCACGGGGCCCGGAGACGTGAGGCGGATCGCCGCCGCGGCCACGATCCACACCGGCAGCGTCAGCAGCAGGCCGATCGCCGCCGCCGCCAGGTCGAATGCCCGCTTGCCGAAGGCCTGGGCGCCGGCGAGCCGCACCGGCCGGACCGACAGCGCGATCACCGGCCCGATCTGCTGGAGCGCGAGCCGCGAAGTGAGCGTCTCGGCGATGCCCGCGGACAGGCGCACCTCCACGCCCTCCTGGCGGGCGACCTGCGCGACCTCGGAGATGTCCTCGGCGGACACGTCCGTGGAGGTGATGAACAGGCAGTCGGCGAACTGCTCGCGGATCAGCGAGCGGAGCTGCCGTAGCTCGCCCAGCACGCTGTAGGGGCCCTGGACGGGGCCGCCGGCGGGCTGGCCGGCGAGGCGCACGTAGCCGATCGGGCTGAAGCCCGAGCCGGGCTCGCGGAGCGTGGTGGCCAGGCGGCTCGCGTCCTTGTTGGTGCCGACCACCAGGGTTCGCAGGGCCAGCCGGCCGTCCACCTTCAGGCGGTGCTGGTACCAGCGCCATGCCCGCCGCGCCAGCAGCTCCAGGAAGAGCGCGAGCAGCCAGCTCAACCCGACCCCGAGGCGCGAGAGCGAGTGCTGCGACCAGTAGCCGACCAGCGCCAGCAGCAGGATCCCCAGGCTGGTCGCGCCGATGATGCGGCGGAACTCCTCCGCCGCCGCCAGGCGCTGCGGACCGTACAAGCTGAACGCGTGGAACAACGCCACCCAGAGCAGCGGGGCGGCCAGCACCAGCAGCTGCTCGGTCAGGGGCAGGGACCCCAGACTGGCGCGCGGCTCGTAGGCCAGCAGCAGCGCCGCGCACCCGCAGAACGCGTCCGAGACCACCATGCCCAGGCCGATGCGCTGGTAGCGGCGCTTCACCGCGCCGGCCGCGGCCGGCCGCGGCGCCTCCAGGGCGAGGTTGTCCCGCGTCACGCCGCTGCGCTCCTCAAGCATCGGAGGACTCCATCGGTCGAAGCCGCGGCGGCTGGCGCAGGATCTCGAGCAGGAATCGAGGGTTGTTGCGCAGGTACCGGCCGGCGAGCCGCGGCTCGCGCGAGAGGCGGTAGAGCCACTCCAGGCCCGAACGCTGCATCCACCGCGGCGCCTGCGGCAGCAGGCCGGCGTGGATGTTGAAGGCCGCGCCGACACCGAGCAGCACCGGCGCGCTGAGCCGCCCGGTGTGCGCCGCCATCCAGCGCTCCTGCTTGGGCGTGCCGAGGCCGACCCAGACGAGGTCGGGCGCGGCGGCCTCGATGCTCGCCACCGTCGCGGCGTCCTCGGCAGGCGTCGGCGCCCGGAACGGTGGCGAGGAGGTACCGGCGACCTTCAGCCCGGGGAACCGCTCCACGAGCCGCTCCGCGAGCTGGTCGGCCACGCCTGGGGCGCCGCCGTGGAAGAACGACGACCAGCCTCGCTCCTGTGCCCGCTCGCACAGCGCCAGCATCAGGTCGGGCCCGTAGACGCGCCGCATGTGCACCGCGCCGCTGCGGCGCCCGGCCCACACCATCGGCATCCCATCGGGCGTGGTGAGCCCGGAGTCGTTGTGGATGCGGCGCAGCTCGGCGTCGCGGAGCGACTCCATGACCCCGTGCACCCCGGTGACGCACACGTAGTGCCGCTCGCGCCGCTCGACCCAGCTGGCGATCTCGGCGACGGCCTGGTCCATGTCGACGGCGCTCACGCCGACGCCGAGGACATCGACGCGCGGGATCCCGGCAGCGACCGCCGCGGCCGGCGCTAGCCGGCGACTTGCTTGTGGATCCATCGGTACGTCTCGCTCAGGCCGTCCTCCAGGGAGACACGCGGCTCCCAGCCGAGCACCCGGCGGATGCGGGTGTTGTCGGAGTTGCGGCCACGCACGCCCTGCGGTCCCCGGACGTGCCGCAGGGACACCCCAGGCTTGCCCGAGATATCAATGATTCGATCTGCCAGTTCGTCGACGGTGACCAGCTCGCTGGTGCCGACGTTCAGCGGCTCCCGGTAGTCGGACCACATCAGGCGCTGGATGCCCTCGACGCAGTCGTCGATGTAGCAGAACGAGCGAGTCTGCTCGCCATCGCCCCAGATCTCGATGGCATCGCCGGGCTGGGCCAGGGCGACCTTGCGGCACAACGCCGCGGGCGCCTTCTCGCGGCCCCCCTCGTAGGTGCCGTATGGGCCGTAGATGTTGTGGAAGCGCGCGACCCGGGTCTCCATGCCGAACTCGTCGGCGTAGTAGCCGCAGAGGCGCTCGCCGACCAGCTTCTCCCAGCCGTAGGCGTCCTGCGGGTCGGCGGGGTAGGCGTCCTCCTCCCTGAGCGGGGTCACGTCCTGGATGGTCTGGCGGTAGTCCGGGTAGATGCAGGCCGAGGAGCTGAGGAAGTAGCGCGACGCCCCGTTCAGCCTGGCCGCCTCGACGGTGTGCAGGTCGATGAGCGCGTTGTTGCGCAGGATGGTCGCGTGGTTGCTGGAGATGAAGCCCATCCCGCCCATGTCGGCGGCCAGGGCGTAGACGTGGTCGATGCCGGCGGTTGCCTGGAGGCACTCGTCCCAGCGCCGCAGGTCGCGGATCTGGAACTCGTCGGCGTCGACCGGGGTGAACTCCGGGTGCTTGCGGTCCACCGCGCGAACCCAGTAGCCGCGCTGTTTGCAATCGGTGACCAGGTGGTGACCGATGAAGCCGCCGGCGCCGGTCACCAGCACACGCTGCTGCGCGTGGTCGTTCATGAATGCCACTCCAGTGCAAGCCGCCGGGCGCGTTGCCCGTTGATTTGGTTGCTTGGCAGCAGGAACAACCATCGCGTCGATGGTCCGGCGGCGCGCCAAGAGGTGACGTCGGTAAAGAAACAGGTAAAAGGTGTGCTGCTGGAACAGATACCTCGGGAACGGGAAATCGCCCCCGGCGCCCCCCCCAGGCGCGGTCGATCTGGCCTTTCGCGCACTACGCTAGGTGCAGTGGCGAAAGCCGTTGAATCGGCAAGCAGACGATAATCGCGTAGTACATCTGCGGGATGCCCGGCGTTTGGTCGCGGCTGGCTCGGGCAGGCTACGCTGTCGCCATGTTGTTCACCCAGACCCCTGTCGCCGGCGCATTCGTCGTCTCCCCGGAGCGCATCGCGGACGAACGTGGTTTTTTCGCGCGCACCTGGTGCCAGCGCGAATTCGAGGACCACGGATTGAACCCGGCGCTGGCGCAGTGCAACATCTCGTTCAATGCATCGAAGGGCACGTTGCGGGGCATGCACTATCAAATCCCGCCGCATGGGGAGGCCAAGCTGGTCCGCTGCACCAGCGGTGCCATCTACGACGTGGCCATCGATCTGCGCCCGACCTCGCCCACGTTCGGCGCACACGCCGGGGCCGTGCTCTCGGCCGACAACCGCGCGATGCTCTACATCCCGGAGGGCTGCGCCCACGGGTTCCTGACGTTGGAGGACGCAAGCGAGGTCTTCTACCAGATGTCGGAGTTCTACGCGCCGGAGTCCGCCAGAGGCGTGCGTTGGGACGATCCGGCGTTCGGGATCGACTGGCCTGGCGAGGTCGTGGAGATCAATGATCGTGACCGCCGCTACCCGGATGTGGCCTGGTGAGCGTCGGTGAGGAGATGTGGGAGCTGGTCGCGGAGCTGTACCCGATCTGCCGCAGCATCACCGGCGATGGTGTCCGCCAGACCCTGGGGCTGATCGGCCGGCACCTTGATCTGGACGTCCACGAGGTCGCCACCGGCACCCCGGTGCTGGACTGGACCGTGCCCCGCGAGTGGAACCTGCACCAGGCGTGGGTCAAGGACCCCAGCGGCCGCAAAGTGATCGACGCCGCCCGGTCCAACCTGCATGTCGTCAGCTACAGCACCCCGGTGGACCGGTCGATGCCGCTGGCGGAGCTGCGGGAGCACCTGTTCACCCTGCCGGAGCAGCCGGACTGGATCCCCTACCGGACCTCCTACTACGCCGAGAGCTGGGGGTTCTGCGCCTCGCAACGGCTGGTCGACAGCCTCCCGGAGGGCGACTATCAGGTCCGGATCGACGCCACCCTGGCCCCAGGGCAGCTGACCTACGCCGAGCATTTCCTCCCCGGCCAGACCCGGGACGAGGTGCTGGTCTCGTGTCACGTGTGCCATCCGTCGCTGGCCAACGACAACCTGTCCGGCATCGCGGTGGCGACCTGGCTGGCCAAGCGTCTCGGGCAGGCCCCGCGGCGCCACGGCTACCGGCTGCTGTTCGTCCCCGGCACGATCGGGTCGATCACCTGGCTGGCCCGCAACGAGCAGCACCTGGACCGCGTCAGGCACGGGCTGGTGCTGGCCTGTGTCGGCGACCCGGGCGGGTTGACCTACAAGCGCAGCCGCCGTGGCACCGCCCCGATCGACCGGGCCATGGCCCACGTGCTGCAACGCTCCGGCCGGCCGCATCGGGTGGTGGATTTTTCGCCGTATGGGTATGACGAGCGGCAGTACTGCTCGCCAGGGTTTGACCTGCCGGTCGGGTCGCTGTCGCGCACCCCTTACGCGCAGTACCCCCAGTACCACACCTCCGCCGATGACCTGGACCTGGTCCGCCCCGACGCGATGGAAGACACCCTGGAGGTCTGCTGGGAGGCCCTCCAGGTCCTGGAGGCCGACCGCCGCTACTCCAACCGCAACCCCAAGGGGGAGCCCCAGCTTGGCCGCCGTGGCCTGTACGGGCAGATCGGCGGGCGCAGCGACACCCAGCGGCGGCAGATGGCCATGCTGTGGGTGCTCAACCAGTCCGACGGCACCCACAGCCTGCTCGACATCGCCGAACGCTCCGGCCTGCCCTTCCCCCTCATCGCCGAGACGGCGACGACGCTGGAAGAGGCGGGCCTGCTCGCGGAGGCGTCAGGTTAGGGATCTCTTCAGGTGGTCGGCGAGCCGCAGGGCCAGGGCCACGACGGTGAGGGTCGGGTTGGAGCAGCCGTAGGTGGGGAACAGCGAGCTGCCGGCCACGTAGAGGTTGCGGACCCCGTGGACGCGGCAGTCGGCGTCGACCACGCCCAGGCTGGGGCTGGGGTGCATGCGGGTCGCGCCCAGGTGGTGGTAGTTGCCCTCGATCAGGGCGGGTGGCCGCTCGTCGCCGAGCAGCAGCTCGACGCGGCCGAGCCCGGCCTCTTGGAGGGCGCCGCTGACGATCTCCTGTGATGCTCGGACCGAGTCGCGGTCGGAGGCGGCCATGCGCCAGTCCACCCGCGCGACCGGCAGGCCGAGCGGGTCGCGGCGCGTGCCGAGCTCGACCCGCGACTCGCGGTTCGGCGCCTGCTCGGCCTGGAAGCGCAGGACCAGCACACCGCGCGCGTCCTCCTGCCGGCGGACCCGCTCCACCCCGAGCGCGGCGAGGTCGCCGAGCCCGGTGGCGACGTTGCGGAGGTGGGCCAGCGCCGCCTCCGGCAGCGGCCGCCTGCCGAACCCCTTGACCAGGGTCGCCAGCGACCGCACGGCCTCGGCGGTCATCGAGGCGCTGCGCGGCAGCGGGAAGAACGCGCAGTTGAGGAGGCTCCGCTCCCGCTGGACCTCGTCGGCGACCCGGAGCGCCCCCTGCACCAGGCCACCCCCGGCGGCGTGGACGCCGTAGAGCCCGGCCCGCCGGAGCAGGTCCGGGCCGGCGACGATGTAGCCGCTGCGGGCCGACAGCCGCTCGGCGAAGAACCGCCCGACCAGGTCGCGGTCGTTGCCGAGGCCCCGACGGTGGCTGCGGTTGCTGAGCAGCAGCAGGCGCGGGTTCTCGATCCCGCCGGCGGCCAGCACCACCAGCCTGGGGCGCACGAACGCGCGCGAGCCGCCGTCGCGCCGGAGCTCGACGGTGTCCACGCGGCCAGGGTCGTGCTCCGTCCCGAGGTCGGTGGCGGTCGCGTGCAGCAGCAGGGTCACCTGCGACGAGCCCACGATCTCCTGGTAGGAGCCCTCGAAGGTGGACGTCCCGTGCTGGAACAGGGTGGTCTCGACCGCCGGCGTCCGCAGCGGCAGCCCGCCGGGCAGCGGCAGCCCGCCTGTCGACGGCCCGCCGGCCGCGCCCTCCGGCCCCTCAGGCGAGCCCGAGCGGGCGAGCCCGCAGATCGAGCGGGCCCGCGCGTACTGCGATTCCAGGTCGGCGGGGTCCAGCGGCCAGCCGGAGAAGGGAACGCCCGGGCGGACCTCGAAGTCGATCGGGTCCAGCGGCCGGGCGGCCCAGCTCTCGTCACCCGGGCCGATCCAGTGCCGCGAGGACCCGCCGAAGGCCCGCACGCGTGCGTGATGCAGGAGATACGTAGAATAGCCTACGCTCGCGCCCCGGTTGAGTCGCTGGGCCCGGCGCTCGATATCGGCGCCACCGCTCTCGACCAGGCAAACTCTGATCTCGCGGGCGGTGAATTCGCCCGCGATGGCGATGCCCGCCGGACCCGCCCCGATAATACAGAGATCAGTCTCGATGAGATGATTGCTCGGGAGTTCTCTTGCGTCCAGCAGCATCGCAAATGACCCCCTCACGTTGCGAAATCCATGCCGAATGTCAGCCGTGGGCTCAACGCCACTCGAATTCCATCGTGTCGTGTCTTGGCTCCCTTTAGCACAAGGACGAGGCTGCTAGTCTGCTTGAAATCGGCCATCGCCGTAACGGTCGTGGAAGTGCGAGAATGACGCTCGCGCCCGCTGGCGCGATTTTGGTGCTTTCCGGGGGGGGCTCGGTGACCAGAGAACTGAGATCGCTGGCGCCTTTGGGCGATCAGTCGGAGGGGACGGATGCCTTCGACGATCGCCCCGGTGTGCTGGCTTCGCTGTCGCGGTACCGCTGGGTGGTGGTCGCGGTGACGCTGCTCGCCGCAGCCGTCGCCTACGCCGTATCGAGCATGCTGCCGGTCGAGTACAAGGCAGAAGCAACGCTTATTCTCCGGGACCCGGGCGCGCCGAGTCTGCTGTCGACTTCGAGCGGGTCCACGCAGGACGTCGACCGCCAGGCGGCGGTGGCCAAGCAGGCCGACATCGCCACCTCGACGGTCGTGATCGACCGGGCGCGGCGATTGCTCGGCAGCACGCAGTCGGCCCAGGAGGTGCGCAAGCAGCTGGACGTCCGGCCCTCCAAGGACTCGGCGGGCATCACCATCGACGCCAAGGCCGCTGACGCCGCCTCGGCGCGCGCCCTGGCCAACGCCGTCGGCACCGCCTACCAGCAGGTCAGCAGGGACCGCACGATCGTCGACGCCCAGCAGGCGACCGCCGGCATCGACAAGCTCGTGGCCAGCCTCCAGGAGCAGATGAACAGCACGCCCAGGGAGGCGAGCGGTAACCTGACCCCCCAGCAGGAGGCGCTGTCGAGCCAGATCTCCAACCTCAAGCAGCGGCAGCAGGACATCGCGACCGAGCTGGCGGTGAGCCCCTCCGGGGTCGAGCTGTTCGAGCGGGCGGATCTGCCGGAGGCGCCCTCGCAGCCCAAGCCGAAGCTGTTCGCGCTGCTGGGCGCGGTGCTCGGCGCGGTCGGCGCCGGCGGCTGGGTGTGGTGGGCGGCGGCCCGGAACCAGCGGGCCGAGCGGCCGGAGGACCCTGCGCGGATCCTCGGCGCGCCGCTGCTCGGCGAGGTCCCGCGCTTCCACGCCTCGCGGCCCGCGGTCGGCGAGGCGATGCCGTCGCCGCCCTCGGCGACCGATGCCCACCACTTCATCGTCGCCTCGCTCGAGCACGAGCTCGAGAGCATCGGCGGCACCTCGGTCGCGCTGACCGGCGTGACCCCGGGCGACGGCACCACGACCACCGCGCTGCAGATCGCGATCGCGGCCCGCCAGGAGGACCGCAAGGTCGCGCTGATCGACGCCGACCAGCGCGGCAGGGGCCTGTCCGAGCTGTGCGGGCTGGAGGAGCTGGAGACGGTGCCCGCGGGGCCCGACAACACACCGGTCGAGGCCGACGAGTACCTGGCGCGCCTGGCGGTGACGCACAGCGGCATCGTCCTGCCGGTCCCGGCGATCCAGGAGCCCGGGAGAATGTCGCGGCTCTTCCGCCCGCCCTCGTTCCACAAGGCGCTCCTCTCGCTGGGGGAGCAGTTCGATCTCGTGCTGATCGACACCCCGCCGCTGCTGCAGGTCTCCGACGCGATCCCGATCGCCAGGCAGGCGGACGGCGTGGTGCTGGTGGTCGACCGCGACGTCCCGTTGAGCCACCTGCGGACCGTCAGGGATCGCCTCAGCTTCGTCAGCACTCCGCTGATCGGCTACGTCTTCGTGCAGAAGCGCGGCCGCCGCCCCGGCCCGCTGGCCCGGCGACCGATCAGGAGGAGCGGAGATGGCGCCGGATAGTGGCGGCCCGCGCTAGGCGCATGCCGATGGACATGGACCGACACGACGCCCCGCCGGCCGACGCCGACGGCAAGCGGCCGAGCCTGACCGCGCGGACCGCGTCGGGGCTGCGCTGGTCCTACGTCGGGACCGCCGCGCTGCTGGTCGCCAACCTCGCCTACATCGCGATCATCTCGCGGCTGCTCGGTCCGGTGGCCTTCGGGCTGATGGCGCTGGCCAACTTGGTGGTGCTCTTCGCGCAGTACTTTGCCCGGATGGGCATCGCCTCGGCGCTGGTGCAGCGGCCAACGCTCACCGGCGACGAGGTCCGCGCCGCGTCGACCGCGGGGCTCGCGTTGGGCGCGTTCTGCTTCGGCGCGGTCTGGCTGCTGACCCCGCTGATCAGCGGCCTGTTCCATCAGCCGACCCTGTCGCCGGTGCTGCGGGTCCTTGCGCTGTCGTTCCTGCCGGAAGGCTGGTCCATGACGGGGATGGGCCTGCTGCGGCGCGAGCACCGCTTCCGTGAGCTGTCGATCATCACCGCCGGCACCTACGTGCTCGGCTTCCTGGTGGTGGGGGTCGGGCTGGCGTTGCTCGGTGCGGGCGTGTGGAGCCTGGTGGCGGGGGCGCTGGTGTCCAACGTCTCCCAGGCCGTCTGGCAGTACGCCCTGCTCCGCCACCCCGTGCGGCCGCCGGTCCGCCTGGGGCCGTACCGCTCGATCTGCGGCTACGGGATGCGCCTCTCTGGCGCCCACGTCATGGACTACGCGGGCAGCAACCTCGACACCCTGGTGGTCGGCCGCTTCACCGGCACCGCGGTGCTCGGTCAGTACAGCCGCGGCTACACGCTGGTCTTCCAGCCGCTCGGCTACTATCTGACGCAGGCGCTGACCAGCGTGCTGTTCTCCAGCCTCAGCCGCATCCAGCGGGATACCGCCCGCCTGCGCAAGGCGTTCCTGAGCGTGCTGGAACTCGGCGCGGTGGTGCTGTTCCCGGTCTGCGCCGGCATGGCGGTGGCGGCGCCGCAGCTCGTCCTGGCGGTGCTCGGTCCCCAGTGGAACCTGGTCGCCGCCCTGGTCCCGTGGTTCGCGCTGGCCGGCGGCTGCGCGGTGGTGTCGAGGTTCTCGCAGTCGGTGGCGGAGGCCCGCGCCGACCTGAACGCTTCCATGGGCGTGCAGGTCGTCTACCTGGTGGTGCTGGCCTCCTGCCTGGCGCTCGCGCTCCAGTTCCGGTCGCGTGGCGTGTGGGTGTTCGCCGCGGCCGTGGCGGCCGGGGAGATGCTGCGGCACCTCGGCTACCTCGCGCTCATGCGACGGCTGCTGGGGTTGTCGGCGGTCGAGGTGGCGCGGTCCTATGCACCCGCCGCGTTCGCCAGCGCCGGGGTCGCCCTGGTGATCGCGGTGGTGCAGCGGTTGCTGGCCGGCAGCCTGCCGAGCCTGCTCGTGCTGGCGGCCGAGATCGCCGCCGGGGCGCTGGCGCTGGCGCTCTGCGTGCGCTTCTCCCCTCTCCCGGGTATCCGGCGCGAGCTGCGGATGCGGCTGACGGTCGCCGGCGCCCTGGGCACCGTCGGCGGCGTGCGCTGGCGCCTGGCACCGCTGGTGCTCGGCCCATACGACCCGGCCGTGGTCCCGGAGCCACGACCGTGATCGAGCTGCTGGGCCTCGGGGCCGGGCTGCTGATCGTCGGAGCCTTCAGCGTCGCGCTGCTGGAGGTGCTGGTCCGGCGCGCGGACATCGGTGCGGGCTTCGTGCTCGTGGGGATGCTGTTGCAAGCGGTCTTCGTCGAGCGGGTGCCGTCGCTGTACCTCAAGGACACCAGGATCGAGCTGAGCGACCTGCTGTTCGTGCTGGTCGTCGCCGCCGGCCTGGCCCGGCTGCTGCGGGTCCGCCGCTACACGCCGCTGCTGCGCTGGCTGCTGCTGCTCGGGATCGTGCTGGTGGTCTCGCTGCTCCGCGGCATGCTGACGATCAGCCCGCAGGGGAGCGTCAACGACTTCCGCCAGTACCTCCAGTTCGTCGGGCCAGCGCTGTACTTCGCCACCTTCCCGCCGTCGGCGTGGCTGTCGGACCGGATCGGCCGGATCTGGCTGGCGGCGGCCGGCGTCATGGTGACGCTGGTGACGCTGCGGTGGCTGGACGTGTTCGCCGGGGTCCACCTGGGAGTGCCGGCCGAGCGGTTCGGCAACGACACCGCGATCCGGGTGATCGACGGCCCGTACACCTTCTTCCTGGCGACCGCCGCGGTCCTCACCCTGCCCGCGTGGGTGCAGCGCGGCCGGCGGGCGCGCAGGCTGCGATGGCTCAGCGTGCTTCTGCTGCTGTTCGTGATGCTGCTGGACCGGCGCACAGTCTGGCTGGCGATGCTGGTGGGGGTGGTGGTGCTGCTGCTGCGCAACCGCAGGTTCGGCCGCCGGGCGCTGGCGATGCTGGCGGGCGCGGCGGTCGTCACCTCGCTGGTGTTCGTCGCCTTCCCGGGGAGCAGCAGCCACCAGGAGCCGCTGGCCCGGTCGGCGACCAGCACCGGCACGCTCACCTGGCGTGTGGTGGGCTGGTCGGAGCTGATCTCGAGCTGGTCGGAGAACCCCGCCAACTGGCTCGTGGGCAAGCCCTTCGGCAGCGGGTTCGAGCGGCGCGTCGAGGGGACCGATGTGGTCTCCCACCCGCACAACTTCTACATCGAGACGATGCTGCGGACCGGCCTCGTGGGCCTGCTGGCGCTGATCGCGCTGACCGCCGGGCTGCTGCGCGCGCTGTGGCGCCTCGGGCGCGCGAGTGGAGCCGGCGGGCTGTTCGGGCCCGACGTGCTCCCGGCGCTGGTGGCGATGCAGTTCGTCTGGTTCATCACCTGGGTCCCAGGGTCCGAGCAGGGCATCGTCACCGGCCTCGCCATCGCCGTGGCCGCCGCGCACGTTCCGCGCCGGGGCCTGCCCGCGGGGCCGATGCCACCAACCGCCGACCGCCAGCTGACGCCGACCGGGAAGGGTAGGCGGTGAACGGCAGCATGCGACCCGAGCACGACCGGCGCCGGCGATCGCGGCCGAAATCCGTCAGCGTGGTGATACCGGCCTACAACGCCGCCGCGACGCTCGCCGAGCAGCTCCAGGCGCTCGCCACCCAACAGTACGAGGGCGACTGGGAGGTGGTGATCGTCGACAACGGGTCCACCGACGGCACCGCGCACCTCGCCCGGCGCTCCCGCCAGCGTTTCAACGCCTTCACCCTCATCGACAGCGGGCCACGACGCGGGCACTCTGCTCCGCGCAATTCCGGGGCCAATGCCGCTCGAGGCGAATTGCTGGCGTACTGCGACGCGGATGACGTTGTCGCCCCCGGCTGGCTTCAGGCGATGGCGGATGCGGCCTGCCACTACGACCTCGTCGGCGGGTGGCTCGACGCACGACCCCTGAACGACGACTCGACACGCTCGTGGCACCGCCCATGGCCCAGGGACCGGCTCCGGTCGTGGCTCCTGCCATACGCGGTGAGCGCGAACCTTGCCATCTGGGCCGACGTCCTTGGCGATCTCGAAGGCTGGTCAGCCGACTACGAGGCGGGCGGGGAGGACGTAGAGCTTTCGTGGCGCGCGCAACTCGCCGGCTACCGGCTCGGCTTCGCTCCTGATGCCGTCGTCTACTACCGGTATCGCTCCGGGCTCCGGCAGACGGCACGCCAGGCGTATGGGATCGGCATCGACTGCGAGAAGATTCTCCGCGATTTCGCGTTCCTACGTGATGGCAAACGGCACGGCGATGACGACGTTCCCGGGGACGGCAACTCCAGCCTGAACCAGGCAACAGACCGCGGGGGGAGCGCGTCGCGCCGTGCGCTGGGGCGCGCCGCCTGGCTGGCGACCCGGCTTCCCTATCTCGTCGGCTCACGACGTCACCGCGGGCTGTGGATCTCGGTCGCCGCCGAATACTTCGGACGGCTCAGCGGAGCCGCCCGCTATCGAGTGCTCGACAGGAAGCGCCGGTGACGGCGGCACTGGGGATCGAGCGGGGATAGGGGCTGGCATGCGGCGATCGAGGCGACGGGACGCGATCTTGTGGGTCACCAGGGACGGCACCGCCCCGCATCCGTACCTGGTCGCGTCCTGCCGTCGCGCCGGGGCGACCGTCCGCGAGCTGCGCTGGGCGGAGGAGCAGGACGGCCGGCGGGCGATGGGCCGGTTCGTCGAGCTTGGCCGTCGCGGCGGGCGGCAGCACCCGATAAGCGTCAAGCTGGTGAGCCCGCGCCTGCTGGGGTCGTTCGTGCGGGCGGCGGAGAACGTCGCCATCGTCTACGAGCTCGGCCTGGTCGGGCTGTACGCCGGGCTCTCGAAGCTGGTCCGGCGGCGCAAGCTGATCTCCCTGGTCGAAGGGGATTACCGACACCTCGGCGTGACCGGGACGGCCGGCGTCAAGGTCGCCCTGCGACGGCTCGCCGCGCGGTCCGTCGACCTGTTCATCGCCAACAACGCGCCCGCCAGGGACTACCTCATTGACACCCTGAAAGTCCCCGGGTCCAGGATCGTCACGGGCTGGTGGCTGGCCGGCCTGCCACCGGAGCTGCCGGCGCACCCGCCCGCCGGCGCCACCCCGGTCCCGGACGGGACGCCGCTGTTCCTGTGCGTGGGACGGCTGATCCCCCCCAAGGGGATCGACCTGCTGCTGGAGGCGGTCGCTGTCCACCGTCGGGAGGTCGGGCCGTGCATGCTCTGGGTCATCGGCGAGGGGCCCGAGCGGGCCGCTCTCGGCCAGCTCGCCCGGCGGCTCGGGATCGAGGACTCGGTCGCCTTCCTGGGGACGGTGGATCCCGGCGGGCTCAAGGGCGCTCTCCAGGCGTGCGACGCGCTGGTGTTCCCGACCCTTCAGGACCTCGTCGGCCGGGTGGTCGTCGAGGCGCTGACGGTCGGGGTGCCGGTGGTGGTGTCGCCGATGACCGGCGCCGCCGGGACGATCGTCCACCACCGGGTCAACGGGCTGGTGGTCGATCCGGGCGACCGCCGGGCGCTGTCGTCGGCGCTCGCCCTCGTCGTCGACCCGGAGATCCAGCCGTCCCTGCGAGCAGGCGCCCGGCGCGTCGGTGACGCGCTGACGCCCGACGCGGTCGCCGCGCTGATCCTGCGCAGCGTCGAGCTCGCCCTACAGCCGGGTGACCAGAAAGTTCGGGCGTGAGGGCGATGCGCCAGGCCCATCTGGCCATCCCCGCGATGGTCGTGCTCGTCGTCGCCGCGCTGGCGCTGCTCGGCGCCGTCCCGTCCAGGGTCCCGCCCGGCGGGTGGGGGAGTGCGGCCCAACCAGGGCGACCGCTTCAACGAGGAGCTGTTCGTCACCGCCTCCGGCGACCGGCAGGACCCGCCCAGGCGCTACCAGCGCGTCCTTTCCCTCTCCGAGCTCGGCCCCGGCCGCTGGTATTTCGACCAGGCGGGCGACCGCATCTATCTCAGCGACCCGGCACGCCTCGGCCTGATCGAGACGTCGGTCGTCCCCACGGCGATCACCGCGCCATTGCGCGCACCCGTGGTGCGGGTCCTGATCGAGAATCTCGTCGTGGAAAAGTACGCCTCGCCCGCGCAGCAGGCGGCGGTCGGCGGGCCGGGCGCCGTCGACTGGAATTTCCGCTACGTGAGCGTGCGGTACAACCACGGCGGCGGCGCCGAGCTGGGCCCCGGGACGTGGATGGAGAACTGCCGGATCGACCACATGGGCCAGGTCGGCCTGCTGGGAGGCGGCGACGCCCGCGACCGCCCGACCAGCTTGCGCAACACCGAGGTGGACCACAACAAGACGCTGTCGTTCGACCCGGACTGGGAGGCCGGCGGGGCGAAATTCACCCGCTCGTTCGGCGACGGCATGCTCGTGGAGCATTCGTACTTCCACGACAACCCGGGGGGCGGTCTCTGGTTCGACATCGACCGGGACGGGACCGCGCTTCCCGCCGCCGGCGCAGGGTCCCTTCCGGACTGGGCGAGGGGCTTCGCCACCAGCCAGTACGGCGCCCGGGACGGTGGTGACTGATGGTCGCAAGCCAGCACCAGGTCCTGGACCTGCGCGTCGGCGAGGTCGTCGAGGTGCGCGGCGAACCGGAGATCCTGGCGACGCTGGACGCCAACGGCGAGCTGGAGTCGCTGCCGTTCATGCCGGAGATGGCGCAGTTCTGCGGCCGCCGGTTCCGGGTCGACAGGCTGGCGCTGAAGTCGTGCGACACCATCAACTGGAACGGGATGTACCGGATGCGCAACGCGGTGCACCTGGAGGGCCTGCGCTGCGACGGCCAGGCGCACGGCGGCTGCCAGGCGGGCTGCCTGCTCTACTGGAAGGAGGCCTGGCTGAAGCGGGTCGAGATGGACGAGCAAGGGCCCGCCGGGCCGGGGCCCACCGGGGCATGCACCCACGACACGCTGCTGGCGGCGACGCGAAGGGGACGCACGACCTCCGACGAGGAGGAGGCCGCCTTCTCCTGCCAGGCCACCGAGCTGCTGCGGGCGGCGCCGACCCACGTGCCGTCGTGGGACCTCCGGCAGTACCTGACCGACGTCCGGTCGGGCAACGCCGGGGCGCTGGCCGCGATCCGCACCGTGCTGGTGGGGGCGTTCAACGAGTTCCAGGACCTCAGCAGAAGGCTGCTGCCGAGGATGCTGCGGATCCACGGAGGGAAGCGGTTCCCGATCATCGAGGGCAAGCTCGACACCACCCCGCGGGAGTCGCTCGATCTGCAACCGGGGGAGCGGGTCCGGGTCAAGTCCAAGGAGCGGATCGTCGCCACGCTCGACCGGGGCAACCGGAATCGTGGCATGACCTTCGACCCGGAGATGCTGAAGTACTGCGGGCGCCAGGCCAGGGTACTGCGGCGGGTCGAGCGGATCATCGACGAGAAGACCGGAAGGATGGTCCGGTTGCGTAACCCCTGCATCATCCTCGAGGGCGTCGTGTGCACCGCGGATTACCACCGGCTGTGCCCGCGGAGCGTCTACCCCTACTGGCGTGAGATCTGGCTGGAGCGGGTGGAGTGAGGGCGCGCCCCGACGGTGGCGACGCTGAACGCGGCGCGCACCGGGAGCCATTTCGGCGAGACGCCGAGGCGCTGGACCTCCGGCAGGTCGAGCAGCCGCAGGACCTCCCTGGCCTCCGCGCGCCGGCGCCGCCGGAGCCGGCGATAGGCGCCGGCGAGGATGAACTGGTGGAGGAAGTCTGCCTGCCAGCGCCGGATGGTGCGCTCCGGCACGACCCGCTGCGCCACCGCGCGGTCGAAGATCTCGCCGAGGTCGCGGACGGTGCCGGGGTTCCACATCCCGGTGGTCGCCGCGCCCTCGTGGATGGTGTAGGCGCAGGTCGATCGCGGTAGGCAGCGGATCCCGTAGCGCGAGAACAGCCGCACCCACATGTCGGTGTCGCTGGGACCGCCCACCGTGGCGTCGAACAGGCCCTCCCGCTCCAGCGCGGTGCGGCGCACCACCACCATCGGCTCCCGCACGAACGACGAGTTGCGTAGCAGCCGCCGCAGCGCCTCCCCGGGCTCCAGGTACCGCTCCCGGCGGAAGCGCTGCGCCCGCTTGCGGACACCGTGCTGGTCGACGATCTCGGCCCCGAACACCAGCACCGCCTCGCCCGCGGGGGCGGCGCCGATCGCCTCGATCATGGCCGCGCCCGCGCCCGGCAGCATCCGGTCGTCGTCGTCGAGCTGCTGGACCCACCCGCCGCTGGCGAGCTCCACCGAGCGGTTCATGTTCCGGGTCAGCTCCAGCGCCGGCCGGTTCCAGACGTACCGGAACCCGCCCGGCCACCCCGCCAGCAGCCGGCGGACCACCCGGCCGCTGGCGTCGTCGTCCGAGCCGTCCGACACGGTCACCTCCACCTGGGAGGCGACCGGCGCCATCGCCTCCAGGACCGAGCCGAGCGCGCCCTCCAGCAGCTCAGCGCGGTTGCGCGTCGGCATCGTGATCGACAGCAAGGGCCGTGCCACTCGGCAGCACCACCTTCCGCACATCGAAGCCTTCCGCATACCCAGTCGGTGAGTTCGACTCCAGCCCACGCAGCCGCATCACCGACCAAAATGTGTCTGCGCGGAACCACGGGCGGTGGAGCTGGCTCGGGAAGTCCGCGAGCAGCAGCTCGACCTTCCGCGCGGCGGTGGCCTCGTCCAGGGGGACGAACAGCACGGGAGCGCCGAGGTCGCCCTCGTACTTGGGGATCTCGTACTCGAGGATCAGGTGGTCGCGGAAGGTGTTCCAGGTCAGCTCGGCGACCAGGCGGTGGTCCTGGTGCGCGTCGTCGCGGCGCGGGGCCAGGATCAGGTCCGGCGCGAAGCCGCCCTTGAGCTCCTCGAAGGCCTCCTTGATCGCGGCGCCCTCCCAGGGGAAGAAGCCGTCCCGGAAGGACCTCACCTCGACCTGGCTGTCGTGGCCGCGGCCGAGGAACGCCTCCGCGCTGTCCACCGCCTCCTGGGCGCGCTCGCCATCGCCGCTCAGCACCAGCCAGCGGACCTCCAGCGGCCCGAGCTCCCGGACCAGCCTGAGGAGGGTGCCGCCGCAGCCGATCTCGATGTCGTCGGGATGCGCGCCGAGCACCAGCAGCCTCCGGACGGCGCCGGCCACCGAGCCGAGGACCATCGGATGCACCCCGGCGTCCCTACCCGGACCGGCCGCCGACCGGTACGCCCAGCTCGTCGCGCTGCCACACCGCCCACGGCGGCCGCGGCTCGTTGGCGAGCCGCTCCAGCGTCTGGTGGTCGACGAGCGTGTCCATCGGGGCCCAGAAGCCGGCGTGGGGGTAGGTGATCAGCTTGCTCTCCTTGATCAGCCGCTGGAACGGCTCGACCACCAGCTCCTCGCCCTCTTCGAGGTAGTCGAAGATCTCCCGCCGGAAGATGAAGTAGCCGCCGTTGACCCACAGCCCGGCGCCACAGACGTCGCTCATCCCGGTGACCAGGCCGTCCTCCCGCCGGTCCACCAGCGAGAACGGGTAGTCCGGCTGGACGCTCACGAACGAGGCGACGGTGTCGCGCCTGCGGAAGTCGGCGACCAGCTCGTCCAGCGGGGCGTCGGTCAGGCAATCGCCGTAGCTGGCGAGGAAGACCTCCTCGCCTTCGAGGTACTTGCGCGCCGCCCGCAGCCGCTGGCCGATGTTGGCGTGCAGGCCGGTGTTGGCGAAGGTGATGCGCCAGTCGTCGATGTCGCTGGACAGCAGCTCGACGTCACGGCCGCCGTTGCGCAGCACGAAGTCGTTGGAGACGGCCTCGTCGTAGTGCAGGAAGTACTGCTTGACCACGTCGGCCCTGTAGCCGAGGCAGAGCACGAAGTCCTTGTGACCGTAGTGCGCGTAGTACTTCATGATGTGCCACAGGATCGGCCGGTAGCCGATCGGGATCATCGGCTTGGGCACCGAGTCGCCGTGCTCGCGCAGCCGCAGCCCCAGTCCACCGCAGAAGAGCACGGTCTTCATGCCCGTGCCCCGCTCACCTCGGGTCCCTCGTACACCCTGACCTCTGGGATCGGGACCACGAAGCGTCCTCCCCAGGAGCGCACCTCGGCGAGCTGGGTCATGACCTCGTCCCGCAGGTTCCACGGCAGGACGAGGACGTAGTCGGGCCGGGTCCTGGCGATCAGCGACGGGTCGCGGATGGGCACGTGCGTGCCCGGCAGGTAGCGCCCCTGCTTGTAGGGATTGCGGTCGACCGTGTAATCGAGCAGGTCCGAGCGGATGCCGCAGTAGTTCAGCAGGGTGTTGCCCTTGCCGGGCGCGCCGTAGCCGGCTGTGCGCCGGCCACGGTCCCTGGCCTGGATCAGGAAGCTGAGCAGCTTGCGCTTGGTGGCCTCGACCCGCGGCCCGAACGACAGGTGGTGCTCCAGCCGGTCGAAGCCCTCCTCGGCCTCGCGGGCCGCCACGGCGGCCACCGGCGGGCGTACCGGCTTGGAGGCGTCGCCCTGGTGCCGCAGGTACAGCCGCAGCGACCCCCCGTGGGTGGGCAGCTCCTCCACGTCGAAGACGACCAGGCCGTGAGCGGCGAAGACGCGCTCGGCGACCAGCAGCGAGAAGTACGAGAAGTGCTCGTGGTAGATGGTGTCGAACTGGTTGCCCTCGAACAGCCGCGCCAGATGCGGGAACTCCACCGTGGCGACCCCGCAGGGCGCGAGCAGGAGCCGCATCCCGGCCACGAAGTCGTTGAGGTCGGGGACCTGGGCGAGCACGTTGTTGGCGACCAGCAGGTCGGCGCGCCGGCCCTCGGCCACCAGCCGCCTGGCCAGCTCGACCCCGAAGAACTCGGTGATGGTCGGCACGCCCTGGGCGGTCGCCGCCTCGGCGACGTTGCGCGCCGGCTCGACGCCGAGCACGGGGATGCCGCGCCCCACCATGTGCCCGAGCAGGTACCCGTCGTTGCTGGCCAGCTCGACCACCAGGCGCTCCGGCCCGAGGCCGAAGCGCTCGAGCACCTGCTCGCAGTAGCGGCGGGCGTGGTCGACCCAGGAGGACGAGTAGGACGAGAAGTAGGCGTACTCGGTGAAGATCTCCTCCGGGCTGACGTACTCCTGGAGCTGGACCAGCAGGCAGCGTTCGCAGACGTGCACGCGCAGCGGGTAGAACGGCTCCATCTCGTCGAGCTGGTCGGCGCGCAGGTAGCGCTCGCACGGTGGCGACATGCCCAGGTCGACCACCAGGTGGGTGAGCGCCGACCCACAGAAGCGGCAGTGGGGCGCCCGCGAGGCGGCGGCTGCATCGGGGCGCGCCGGCAACACGGATGTACCCGTCGCGATCCCCCCCGGTCTGGCCCGTGACCGGCGGATCCGGACCGCTTCAACGCTACGGCGAGCCTAGCGGGTACGGGGGGAGTACCCGTCATCCCTCACGACGAGTTTCAGGTACGTAGACTGACGTAGCGTTGACCGCGTCCTGGGAGGGGGAGTGCTCGATGAAGGTGGTGCTCTTCTGCGGTGGGCAGGGCCTGCGGCTGCCGCGGCACAGCGAGACCATCCCCAAGCCGATGGCCATCATCGGCTACCGGCCGATCCTCTGGCACGTGATGCGCTTCTACGCTCACCACGGCCAGAGCGACTTCCTGCTGTGCCTGGGCTACCGGGGCGACCTGGTGAAGAGCTACTTCCTCGCCTACAACGAGGCGCTCTCCAACGACTTCGTCCTCTCCGAGGGCGGCCGCGGGATCCAGTTGCTCTCCAGCGACATCCAGGACTGGCACATCACCTTCGCCGAGACCGGCCTGCACGCCAACATCGGCCAGCGGCTCATGGCGGTCCGCCACCACCTGCGGGACGAGGACGTCTTCTGCGCCAACTACGCCGACAGCCTGACCGACGCGCCGCTGGCTGAGCTGCTCGAGGACTTCAGGCGCAAGGAGAAGGTCGCGGCGTTCCTCTCCGTCCGCCCGCACTACTCTTTCCATGCGGTGTCGTACCAGCCCGACGGCGTGGTCACCGGGATCAGCGACGTCAAGGGCGCCGACCTGTGGATCAACGGTGGGTACTTCTTCTTCCGGAGGGCGGTCTTCGACTACATCCGCGAGGGGGAGGACCTGGTGAAGGAGCCGTTCCAGCGGCTGATGGCTGACCGCAAGCTGATCGCCTACCGCTACGAGGGCTTCTGGACCGCCCTGGACACCCTGAAGGACCTGCAGAACCTCGAGTCCCTCCACGACAGCGGCCACCCTCCCTGGGCCCCCTGGACCTCCTCCCCCAGCGGCCGCTGACGGCTGCCCGCATCGGCCGGAACTCGTGGTATGCTGGCATACCATGAAGCGGACGACAGTGAAGCTCCCTGACGACCTCGACGCCCGCCTTCGTCATGAGCGGATCGAAGAGATCCTCCGCGCGGAGGCGGCCCGATAGCCATCGTCGTCGACGCCGGCCCGCTCTACGCCTACGTCGACGCTGACGACCGTCACCACCGCGCGAGCTTGGCGTTGCTGGAGTCGCACCCCGGCCCACTGGTGGTGCCGGCCCTAGTGATCACCGAGGTCGTCTACCTCCTGGCCGCCCGGCTCGGTGTCGAGGCGGAGATCCGGTTCCTCGGCGATCTGGCGGCGGGCGCGTTCGCGGTGGAGCCGGTGGACCCGTCCGACTGGCTGCGCATCGCCGAGCTAGTGGGCCGCTACCGCGACCTGCCGCTGGGTACCGTGGACGCCTCGGTGATCGCCACCGCCGAGCGCTTCGGCATCCAGCAGGTAGCCACCGTCGACCGCCGCCACTTCAGCATCGTCCGCCCCCGTCACACCGCCGCGTTCGAGCTGCTGCCGTGAACCCGCCCGACGCGGCCATCCGCCGGCGGCCGGGCTGCTCGCGGTCGCCCGGAAGCGTGCTGGGCCTGGCGGCAGGAACGATCAGCGCGTGCTGACGCCGCCGACGGACTCGCGGATCGGATAGTCGACGGTGATCACGCGGCTGCGCCAGCGGGCGGCCTTCTCAGCCCGCGAGGCCGACTTCGTCGCCGACCTGGCCGCCCACCTCGCCCAGGGCTTGCGCACCGCGCTGCTGGACACAGCGGCAGCGGGCGGCCAGAGGGCGCCGGGCACCGTGCTGGTGGACGCCCACGGCAGGGTCGAGGCGGTCACGCCCGAGGCGGAGCGGTGGATGGCCGAGCTGACCGCGCTGACCGACCGGACCGGCTACATCGAGCAGCCCCGCATCCCGCCTGCGGTCTACATCGTCGCCGCCCGCGCCCGGGCTGCCCTGGCCGGCGGCGACGAGGCGCTGCCCAGCGCCCGCGTGCGGACCCGCGCCGGCCAATGGCTGGTCGTGCACGGCTCTATGTTGTCCGGGCCGGACGGCCCAGATGGACGGGCCGCGGTGGTCATCGAGCCGGCCCGCCCCGCCGAGATCGCCCCGGTCATCGTCGCTGCCTATCATCTCACCGAGCGGGAGCAGGACGTGCTGCGCCTGGTGTGCCGGGGGCTGGGCACCACCAGATCGCCCGGGCGCTGTTCCTGTCGCCCCATACCGTGCGCGGCTACCTCAAGGCGCTGTTCGCCAAGGTCGGTGTGGGCAGCCGCGGCGAGCTGGTCGCGCGCCTGTTCGCCGACCACTACCACGACCGGCTGACCGGGACCGCGACCGTCACGGTCGATCCAGCCTGAGCGACAACCAGGCCGCAGCAGGCGGGCAACCCCCTGATGGGCTGACCAGCAACGTGGCCGAACGCCTGGCAGCGCCATCGCATTTCCGATGACTTTCGTGGCCGGCCGCGGTCTGTTCTCATGTGCGACGCCTGGGCGATCAGCCCGAGCCGGCGGGTCCTGCCGGGTCAAGACCACGGACCAGCACCCGAGGCGATCGTCCCGGGACTGCTGGAGTTCCTGCAATCGTGACCGGGTCAAGAAGGAGGCGACTGCCCGCCCGCAAGGACACCAGCCTCAGACCGCGGTATCCGCCGTGGTTGTGCGGTCATCAGCTCCTCCACCCGGCAGCCAGTTGACCGAGGAGAATTCTGCCGAACTGTTGCCCGGACGCGCCGGTCACGCGGCACCGTCGTGTACACTTTGCGCGGCGAATTGTGTACCAAAGGAGTCTGGCATGCGGGTTGGCATTCGGGAACTGCGGGAGCAAATCAAGCGGTACGTCGAGGCCGCCCGGCGCGGCGAGGACGTGATCATCACCGACCACGGCCACGCCATCGCACGCCTGGTGGCACTGCAGCACGAGCGACCGGTGGATCGGCTCATCGAGGCGGGTCTGGCGACCCCGCCCCGCCAGCCAAAGGGCGACGTCGACTGGACTCCGGTCCCAAGCGACGGCAGCGTCAGCGACCTGATCGAGCGGTGATCGCCTACTTCGACACCTCGGCGCTGGTCAAGCTGGTCATCGCCGAAGCCGGTGCCGACCAGGCAAGACTGCTGTGGGAGCAGGCGAGCGAGATCGTCGTGTCGCGCTTGGCCTGGCCCGAGGCCTTGGCGGCGCTGGCAGCCGCTCGTCGCGGGCGGCGGCTGACCGACGCGAACTACGTGGCGGCGGTCGGGGTGTTCCGCGCCTGCTTTGCGCGCTGCACCGCCGTCAGCGTCGCGGACCACCTGGTGGAGCATGCCGCGGAGCTTGCCGCCGACTACGACCTGCGTGCCGCGGACGCGATCCATCTCGCCACGGCGCTGGCCGCGATGGACGCTGACTCGGTCTTCGTGAGCTGGGACAAACGGCTGCAGCAGGCGGCCATCCAGGCAGGGCTGGTCACCGCTCCGGCCGATTCTTGATCCCTCAGTACGGATCCTGCGGGATCGGGCGCGAGCTCGGCCGCTACGGCCTGGAGGAGTTCCTTGAGGCCAAGTCCGTCCAACATATGTTGAGCCGGCGATCTCACTGAAGGGTAACGAGATCTCCGACCGCCTGACCGCCAACGAGCAGGAGATCGAGGCCGGTGAGCGCGCGATTCCCTGAGCCGTCAGCGGCGCAGGCCGGCCGGGAGCCTGGCGTGCTCCGGCTTCAGCTCCGCGAAGGACCGCACCCCGAGCAGGCGCATGGTCCGCTTCACCTGGGCGGTCAGGATCTCCACCGCGCGTTGGACGCCGGGCTCGCCGCCGGCCATGAGGCCGTACAGGTAGGCGCGCCCGATCATGGTCGCGGTGGCGCCGTGCGCCATGGCGGCGACGACGTCGCCGCCGTTGGTGATCCCGGTGTCCACGTAGACCTCGGCGCGGTCGCCGATGGCGTCGACCACCTCCGGCAGGACGGCCAGCGGCGGCACCGCCCGCTCGAGCTGGCGGCCGCCGTGGTGGGACACGATCACCCCGTCGGCGCCGTGCTCCACGACCGTCCTGGCGTCCTCGGCGCTCAGCACGCCCTTGATGATCAGCGGCCCGGTCCACAGCTCGCGCAGCCAGTCCAGGTGCTCCAGCGACAGGGTCGGGTCGAAGATCTCGTCGAGCAGCTCGGCGACGGTGCCGTCCCAGTAGGTCAGCGACGCGAAGCTCAGCGGCTCGGTGGTGAGCAGGTTGAACCACCACGACGGGTGCATCGCGCCGTTGACGAATGTCCGCAGGGTCAGCGACGGCGGGATGGTCAGCCCGTTGCGCACGTCCCGGAGCCGCGCGCCGGCCACCGGCGTGTCGACGGTGAGGATGACGGCCTCGTAGCCCTGCTCCTTGGCGCGCAGCACCAGGTCCTCGCCGGCGCCGCGGTCCTTCCACACGTAGAGCTGGAACCACTTGCGCGCCTGGGGCGCGGCCGCGGCGACGTCCTCGATGGAGGTCGTGCCCATGGTGGACAGTGAATAGGGGATGCCGACGCGCTCGGCGACACGGGCGACGGCGCGCTCGCCCTCGTGGTGCATCATCCGGGTGAAACCGGTGGGGGAGAACAGGAACGGCAGCTCGCTGCGGCGGCCGAGCACCTCGACGCCGAGGTCCACGGTGGCCACGTCGCGGAGCACGCCCGGGCGGAACTCGACGCCGGCGTACGCCTCACGGGCGCGCCGCAGGCTCAGCTCCTCCTCGGCGGCGCCGTCGGTGTAGTCGAACACCGCCCGCGGGGTGCGCCGCTTGGCGACCGCGCGCAGGTCCCAGATGGTGTTCGACTTGGCCAGCCCGCGCTCGATCGGGTTCAGCGGCAGCCGGCGGGGCTTCAGCAGCTCGCGCAGTTCCGCTGGCCGCGGCAGTCGTCTGGTGGTCACGGAGCCCCCTTGCCGCCTGGTTTGTCCGTACCTGACATTCTCGCGTCCGCGCCGCCCGGCGGCAACGCTAGAAGCCCTCGTCGTACTCCTGGTCGGTGACGGGGTCGGCCCACTCGGCGGGGCCGCCCATGCTCACCGCCACGTGCGCCATCGGGCTGTCCGGCCCGCCGCCGTGGTAGTGCCACTCGTCCGGTGGGATGTATACCCGGTCGCCTGGGAGCAGCACGTGGCCCTGGCCGCCCCGCGAGCGGACCCGCCCGCGGCCGCTCACGCCGAACAGGAGCTGCCCGCCGGGGTGCCGGTGCCAGTAGGTCCTGGCGCCGGCCGAGAAGTGCACCACCGCCATCCCGGTGCCCTCCGGCCCCGCCAGACCAGGGCTCAGCCACACCCGCCCGCTGAACCTGCGGTCGTCGCCCTGCTCGTACGCACCGTCGTGTCCGTTGGCGATCTCCATCGGCGTGTTCCCCTTCGTCGTCGGCAGGCCAACCCTACCCGAGCCCTGGCGGGCATGGGGCGTCAGGCCTGGCTGCGCTCGGTGAGGGGCAGCCGGACGATGAAGCGGGTGTCGCCGGGGCGCGACTCGACGGTCAGGTCGCCACCGTGCCGGCCGACCACGATCCGGTAGGAGATGTCCAGGCCGAGCCCGGTGCCCTGGCCGACCGGCTTGGTGGTGAAGAACGGCTCGAAGATGCGCTGGCGCAGCTTGGAGGGCACGCCCGGGCCGGTGTCGCCGATCTCGACCCGCACCCGGTCGCCGTCCATGGACGTGCGGAGCGTGAGCGTCCCGTGGCCGTTCATGGCCTGGACCGCGTTGTCGATCAGGTTGGTCCACACCTGGTTCAGCTCGCCGGCGTACACGGGGACCTTCGGCAGCGAGTGGTCGAATTCCTTGACCACCTGGATCCCTTCGAGCTTGCTGGCGAGCATCATCAGCGTGCTCTTGAGCCCGGCATGGATGTCGACGCGCTCGTGCGGCGCCCGGTCCATGTTCGAGTACTGCTTGGCCGCGGCCACCAGCGACGAGATCCGGCTCACCGAGTCGGTGATCTCGTTCATCAGCAGCTCGGTCTCCAGCGTGTAGGCCAGCCAGCGCAACGCGCTCTCCAGCATCGCCTGCGGCGCCCCGTCGGCGACCTTGTCCAGGAACTCCGGCGTGGTGCCGGCGCCCACGAAGATGGGCGCCAGCTCCCAGCCGTTGGGGACCTGGTGCTCGTCGAGCCAGTCGTTGAGGGCGTCCTCCCGCTCGGACTCCTCGAGCGCGGTCAGCTTGGGCGCCTCCACGACTGCCTGGACCGCCTCCTCCTGCACGTCGACCAGCAGCTCGAGCAGCCCGGGGTCCAGCTCCTCCTTCGCCAGCATCGCCAGCTTGTGCCGCATGCCGGCGACCCTGTCCCGCAGCGCCGAGGTCGCCCGCACCGCCGCGGCGGCGGGGTTGTTCAGCTCGTGGGTGAGCCCCGCCGACAGCGCCCCCAGCGCCAGGAGCTGCTGGCGCTGCCCGACGATGTGCATGGAGGTGCGCATGCCCAGGAACAGGCCCTCCAGCAGGTGGATCGCCATCGGGAACCAGGTGTGCATCATCCAGGAGAAGTCGGAGGCTTGCAGCACGAAGAAGCGGGCGTCGGTGATCACCCGGACGGTCGCGTTGTAGGTCTGGCCGCTCGGGTCGGCGACGTAGGCCTGCATGGCCCCGGCGTAGACGCCGACCTGGTCGGTGCGCACCGTCTCCACGTCGTCCTGACCGACCTTGCGGCTCATCGTGATGGTGCCGCTGAGCAGGACGATGAACAGCTCCGCGGGCTCGCCCTCCTCCAGGGCGGTGGCGCCGGCCGGCACCTCGGTGACCCAGCCGTGCTCGGCGAGCCACTCGAGCTGCTCGTCGGAGAGCTTCTCGAACAGGAACAGGCTCCGCAGCGCCTGCACCGACAGCCGCTGCGTGCCCTTGGTGATGGTCATGGTGTCCCCAGATAGCGATGTGCCAAGGTCACGGCCATGGCGCCCTCGCCCACGGCGGAGGCGACCCGCTTGACAGAGTCTGCCCGCACGTCGCCCGCCACGAACACGCCGGGCACGCTGGCCTCCAGCGGCCACGGGTCGCGGTCGGCGGACCAGCCGCGCGGCCGCTGACCGTCGACCATCAGGTCCGGCCCGGTCAGCACGAAGCCACGATCGTCGCGCTCCAGCACGCCGGCCAGCCAGTCGGTGCGCGGCTCCGCGCCGATGAAGATGAACACGTGGTTGGCCTGGACCTCGTCGGTCTCGCCGGATGGCAGGTGCCGCAGGCTCAGGGTTTCCAGGTGCTCGTCGCCGTGGGCCTCCTCGACCGTCGTGCAGAGGCGCACCGAGACGTTGTCCAGCGCGTTCAACTGCTCGATCAGGTAGTGCGACATGCCACGCTCCAGCGAGTCCGCCCGCACCAGCAGGGTGACGGATTTCGCGTACCTGGAGAAGAACGACGCGGCCTGGCCGGCGGAGTTGGCGCCGCCGACGATGAACACGTCCGCCCCTGCGCAGTCGGCGGCCTCGGTGGCGGCCGAGCCGTAGTAGACGCCGCGGCCCGACAGCTCGGCCACGCCGGGCGCCTCCAGGTCCCGGTAGGAGACGCCGGTGGCGATGATCACCGCGTGGGCGGCGACCTCGGTGCCGTCGCCGAACGAGACGACCCGCGCGGAGCCTCTGGCCTGGAGCCCGGTGACGTCGCGGGTGGTGAGGATCTCGGCGCCGAACTTGACCGCCTGGCGGCGCGCCCGGTCGGTGAGCTGTGCTCCGGAGACGCCGTCCGGGAAGCCCAGGTAGTTCTCGATCCGCGAGGACTGCCCGGCCTGGCCGCCGGTGGCCTGCCGCTCGACCAGTAGGGTGCGCAGGCCCTCCGAGGCGCCATAGACGGCCGCGCCGAGGCCGGCGGGGCCGCCGCCGACCACCACCAGGTCGTAGAAATCGGTCGCCGGCGTGGTGGAGAGGCCGACCGCGCTGGCCAGCTCGGAAGTGGACGGCGCGACCAGGGTGGTGCCGTCGGAGGTGATCACCACCGGCAGCGTCTCGGCGCCGAGGCCGGCGGCCTGCAGCAGCCGCCCGCCCTCCGGCTCGTCGACGGCGAGCCAGCGGTAGGGCACCGCGTTGCGGGCCAGGAAGTCGCGAGCCGCGAACGACGGCGCCGACCAGCGGTGCCCGATCACCTTGGTCTCGGCGATCTCGACGTCGGGCTGGCCGGTGTAGGCCTCCAGCATCGCGTCGATGATCGGGTAGAGCTTCTCCTCCGGGGGTTCCCACGGCTTGAGCAGGTAGTAGTCGACGTCGACGAGGTTGATCGCCGCGATCGCCACGTCGGTGTCGGCGTAGGCGGTCAGCACCGCCCGCCGCGCTCTGGGGAACAGGTCCATGGCGGCCTCGAGGAACTCGATGCCGCTCATCTCGGGCATCCGGTAGTCGGCGAGCATGACCGCGACGCGGCCGCCGCGGAGCTTGATCTCCCGCAGCGCCTCCAGCGCCTCGGCGCCGGAGCTCGCGCGGACGACCTGGTGGTCCTGGCCGTAGCGGCGCCGCAGGTCACGCGCGACGGCGCGGGACACCGAGGGATCGTCGTCGACCGTGAGCAGCATCGGCCTGCTCGTGGTGGGACTCGTCTGCGCCTCCATATGGCTCAAGCTAGCGCATCGCCGGGGAAGCTGCGGCAGGGATGCACCTCGTAGACGAAGACCCCCGCCTGGACGCCCGGGTCGCCGTCCATGATCCTGCGCGTCTCGTCGAGGTCGGCGTTGAAGATCCCGACGCCGCAGACCTCGCTGTCGTCGGGGACGGGACACACGATCGACAGCAACCCGTCCGCCCGCAGCGAGAAGTTCCGCCGCCCGTGCTCCCAGATGATCCCCTCGGCGGCGTCCGTCCCGTAGTTGGGACCGACCTTGAGGATCATCAGGCTGTACGGCCTGGACTTGGTGAGCATCTCCCGCATGAATTCGTCGGTGATCTCGGCCACGCGATCCCTCCGTTTCAGCGCTGCTGCTGCACCCAGCTTCACATACCAACGGAGCTCATCGCGCGGCGCGGATCGGCGGCCCGAGCGCCGGGGCGCCGTGGCGGGCGCCGATCCCGTCCAGCGTCCGCGGTTGAGGTCGCCCTGGACGGTCACCGGCGCGCCGCGGCGCGGAAGTCCGGCGAGGGTAGCAGCCACAGTGACGCCCTGGTGGGCTGCATGGTCTGGTCGACGACGGCCAGCAGCTCGGCGGTCAGGGTGTCCAGGTCGACCTGCTCGCGGAGGCGACCGCTGAAGGCGGCGATGGTCTGGGTGGCGTCGTAGCGGCGGCGGTTGAAGCGCCGGTCGACGGTGGCTTGGACGCGGCGGCGGGCGGGCTGGAACACGGCGGCGACCGCCAGGGTGGCGCCGGCCACCACCAGGCTGCGACCCTGGCCGAGGAGCTGGCCCAATCCCAGGACGGCGGCGGCGTAGGCGCCGCCCAGCAGCACGGTGAGCAGGCCGTAGGCCAGGGTGCGGCTGATGATGCGGTCGAGGTCGTAGAGGCGGTAGCGCAGGATCGCCGCGCCGGTCGCCAGCGGCAGCAGCGCCACGCAGACCGCGGACGCCCAGCCCAGCAGCACCTCGTTCCCGGTGGGCGCCAGCGCGACCAGGACCAGCACCGCCACCACCGTCACGCCGGCGGCGAGCACCAGCCACTGGAGCTGCAAACGCTCGACCCCTCGGGCGTGGCGGAAGCGGACCACCAGCGAGGCTGCGCCGACCGGGACCGAAAGGCCGGTGACCACCCAGCCCAGCACGCTGAGGACCGAGAGCGGGCCGGCCAGCGCGTCGACCGCCAGCGGGTTGGCGACCGCCCGGAACGGCTCGTCGAAGGGCAAGAGCGCCGTCGACACCAGCGCCACCGCCGCGGCGGCCACCGTGACGGTGGCCCACCACCGCCAGCGCGGCGAGGGCAGCGAGCCCGTCGGGGTGAACAGCAGGATGGAACCCAGACATGCCGCCCAAAGGAGAACGCTGAAATCGGTGTAGGCGGCGGGCCAGACCGCGGCCGGCAGCGCCCCCGGCCGGGCCAGCAGCGCGTAGCTCGCGTACCCGGTGGCCACTCCCGACGCCACCACCGACAGTCCAAGCGCGAGCAGCAGCCAGCCCACGGGATGGCGGGGGCGCCGGCTGCCCAGCACCGCCCCGACGGTCGCCGAGCTCAGGACCGCCACCACGTACGGCGCGGCGTCGCTGGTGCCCAGCGGGGCCAGGTCGGCCCTGCCCACCCGGCGCAGCAGGTGGTCGAACCACGCGACCGCCGCCAGGCCGAGCATCGCCAGTGCCCACAGCGACCACGCCACCACCACCGCGCGGGTGGCTCGAGGCGCCCTGGTCACCGCCGTGCTCCCCCTCGCGCCGCACCGCTCCTCCCAGGTCGTGATCACGCTGCCAGTATCGCCGCTCCCCGTCCCGGGAACGTTACGAGCGGAGTGCGAGAGCGTTCAGCTCAGGGCGCGGCCACGAAGATGCAGAACGGGTGTCCGGCGGGATCGGCGTAGACGCGCAGGGGTTCGTCGGGGTCGTCGGAGCGGTCGCGCAGCACTCGCGCGCCGAGGGCCAGGGCTCGAGCGTGCTGGGTGTTCAGGTCCGCGACCGTCGGGACCGTCAGGTCCAGGTGCAGCATCTGCGGACGCGGACCATCTGGCCAGGTCGGTTCCGGCAACTCCGCCACCTGCTGGAACGCTATGCGGGTGGTAGCGGAGGCGTCCTGCAGCACCAGCCAATCCTGCCCGTGGAGGTCCGGATCTCCGGCGGTCGGAGGCTCGTCGCCCGGGCGATACCGGAAGCCCAGCAGCTGCCGGTAGAACTCCGCCAGCGCCCGCGCGTCGGTGCAGTCCAGCACGACCTGCCGCAGCAGCGGGAACCCATCGCTCGGTGTGTCCACAGCACCATCTCCGCGATCGACCAGCACCGTCTCAGCCGACACCCTCTCACACCGTAGGGCACTTCGGCCTACGGCGGCGCCGAGGGTCTCCCCGGCGCCGGTTCGACTTGGGGCCGGTCAGGGGTCTCAATGGGAGGACGGCGGATCGAGGCGAGAGGAGCGGTCGATGCGGGGAACGGCGGAGAATCCTTTGCTCCGGCGGCTTGACGTGCTGGTGGGGGAGTGGGACCTGCGGGCGTCGGTCCAGGGGCAGCCGGTGGGGGGACGCGCGTGGACGACGTTCGAATGGGTCGAGGGAGGGGCGTTCCTGGCACAGCGTTCGGATGCCGATCCGCCTCTGCCCGGGACTCCGCCGGAATGGGTGGAGAACCGCCCGTTCCCGGTCACGACAATCATCGGGCTGGATGATTCGGCGGAGCGGTTCTGGATGCTCTACGCGGACGCGCGTGGCGTGTTCCGGGTGTACCAGATGAGCCTGGCCGATGGGGAATGGCGGATCTGGCGGGGCGCGCCCGGGTTCTTCCAGCGCTTCATCGGAACGGTCAGCGACGACGGCACGACGATCACGGCCCGCTGGGAAAAGTCGTGGGACGGGTCGAACTGGGAGCTGGACTTCAACCTCACCTATACCAAGGTCACCTGACGGCGGGCGGGCTGGTGGGTGCTGAGTCCTGCTGGAGCACCTCGAGGTGGCGGACCCGCAGGTGGTCGATCTCCACCTCGCCGAGGTGGAGCCGGTGGATGCTGGCCCGCCGGATGGCCAGCCTGCCGATGGCGACCGCGCCCAGCGCCAGGAGGCTGACGGCGCCGCCGATCAGCGCGGCGAAGCCGAAGGCGGAGGCGCCGGTGGCCGCGGCACCACTGGCGGTGGCACCGGTGGCGCTGGCGCCGACCGCGGTGTTGGCTGGTGCGGGACGCTGACGGCTGGTGAACGGGGTCCTTGGCATGATCGCGGCTCCTTCCTGCCTGATCGTGCATGACTGGTCGGGCGTTGCGCGCCGGCTCCACTGGCATCGGAAGCCAGGTCCATCGACACAAGGGTAGGAGGAAGTTCATGGGGGGCGAGCCTGCCGGCCCGGATCCGAAGCGGGACCGTCCGGGCGTCCGCTGGCTGATCGACGGGATGAACGTGATCGGCTCCCGGCCGGACGGGTGGTGGAACGATCCGGACCGTGCCGTCCGGCGGCTCATGGAGGAGCTGGACCGCTATGCCTCGGCGGCCGACGAGGACCTCACGGTGGTGTTCGATCGCCAGCCTCCCGACGTCGCTCCGGGTGCGCATGGGGCAGTCCAGGTGGCGTTCGCCTCCTGGCGAGGGCGGAATGCCGCCGACGACGAGATCGTCCGCATGCTGGCCGAGGCCGAGCTCCCGGACGCCTTCAGGGTGGTGACCTCGGACCGGGGGCTGGCGGAGCGGGTCCGTGAGCTGGGCGCCGGCGTGACCTCGGCAGGCTCGTTCCGGCGCCGCATGGACCAGGTGCTCGGCGGCGCCCCGACCGAGGCCGAGTGAAACACGGCCCAGGCGCTCATGGGCGAGCGCCTGGTGCGCCGTCGCTCCGGGCCCGAATGGGTCACGGTGTGGATGTCGGGGCTTGGCCGCCGCCGGCGGGCGCGGTGGTCTGGGGTGCGGCCGGGTCCACCACGGTGGCATCCGCCGGGCTCCACTTGCCGTAGGTCGAGTTGATGCGCACCTGCGCCTTGGCGGCGTGGTCCTTGAACCACTTCTGCAGCGCGCCCTGCCGGCGCTGCTGGAGCCCCGGCTCCACCTGATTACGGAGCTGATCGTCGATCGGGGGCAGGCGCAGGCCGACGACCTGGATGACGTGGTAGCCGAACTGGCTCTTGACCGGCTGCGACACCGGCGAGGCGCACGCGCCGCTGGTCTTGCCCTTGCAGGTCCCCTGGCCGGCGAGCGCGAACACCGCCTTCTCGAACTCCGGGACGGTCTCGCCCTTGCTGGTGAAGCCGAGGTCGCCGCCGTTGTCCTTGCTACCCGTGTCCTGCGAGTACTGCTTGGCGACGGTGGTCCAGGAACCGCCCGCGGCCAAGGCGGCGCGCACCTTGTCGGCGGTCGCCTTGTCCTGCACCAGCACGTGGCGCACGTGCACCTGCGGGAAGTCGGCCCGGCGCTTGGCCAGCTCGGCGTCGCTGATCTTGGAGGGGACCAGCTTCGCGGTGACCTTCTCCGCGGCGATCTGGGGCCGCACCTGCTCGCGGAGCAGGTCGAGGGTCAGACCGCGTTGGGCGAGCGCCTGGTCGAAATTGGCGTGCTGCGCGGTGACCTGGGCGCGGAGCGCGTTGATCTGCGCGTCGACGTCGGCGTCGCTGACGGTGATGCCCTCCTGCTTGGCGCCGCGCAGGATGATCTCCGATTGCACCAGCTCTCCGAGCGCCTGCCGGTTCAGCGCGGCACCGGTGGGCGGCGGCGAGCCCTGCTGGGAGGCGGCCGCCTGGTCGGCCTTGGCCACCGCGTTGAGCTGGTTGACGGAGATGTTGACGCCGTCGACCACCGCGGCCTGGCCGCTCGGGACCCCGGTGGGCGCGGGAGACGATTTCCCGCAAGCCGCCAAGATCAGGACGAAGGCCACGCTGACAATCGTGAGTAGACGACGCACGGACGAACCCCAGGGAAGAGACGTCAAGGATGAGCCGCCAGCCTAGTCGCCCGCCGCGGTTCCTGCCGCCAGCGGCGGGGTAGAGTCAGCGCGTGGGCGTGACCGGGAGGCGACCGGTCCGGATCGCCAACTGCTCTGGCTTCTACGGCGACCGGCTGGAGGCGCTGGCCGAGATGGTCACCGGCGGTCCGGTGGACGTGGTGACCGGTGACTACCTGGCCGAGGTCACCATGCTGGTGCTGGCCAAGGTCCGTTCCAGGCGTCCGGGCGGCGGCTACGCCGCCAGCTTCCTGCGGCAGCTCGAACCGGTCGCCGCCGAGATCGCCGCGCGTGGGATCAAGGTCGTGGTCAACGCCGGCGGGCTGGATCCCGCCGGGCTGGCCGAGGCGACCCGCGAGCTGCTGGCGCGGGTGGGCGGCGACCTGGCCGTCGCTCACGTGGAGGGCGACGACCTCAGCGAGCGCCTGCCGGAGCTGCTGGCCGCCGGCCACGATCTCGCCCATGTCGACACCGGCGCGCCGTTGCGGAGCTGGGGCCACGAGCCGCTCACCGCCAACGCCTACCTCGGCGGCTTCGGGATCGCGGCGGCGCTGGACGCCGGCGCCGACGTCGTGGTGACCGGACGCGTCGCGGACGCCTCCCTGGCCAGCGGTGCCGCCGCCTGGTGGTGGGGATGGACGCCCGGCGACCACGACGCGCTCGCCGGCGCGGTCGTGGCCGGCCACGTGATCGAGTGCGGAGCGCAGGCCACCGGCGGCAACTTCTCCGGCTTCCGGGAGATCGCCGACCTCACCCACCCCGGGTTCCCGCTCGCCGAGATCGGGCGGGACGGATCATCGGTGATCACCAAGCACCCCGGCGCCGGCGGCGCCGTGACCGTCGACACGGTCACCGCCCAGCTCCTCTACGAGGTGGACGGCCCCGGCTACCTGAACCCGGACGTGGTCGCCCGCCTCGACACCGTCCGCCTGGAGCCGGCGGGGACGGACAGGGTGCGCATCGGCGGCGTGGCCGGCCTGCCGCCACCACCGACCACCAAGGTGGCCGTCACCGGCCTGGGCGGCTGGCGCAACGCCGCCACCCTGGTGCTCACCGGGCTCGACGTGGACGCCAAGGCCGCGCTGGCCGAGGCGGCCGTGCGAGCGCGGCTGGACGGCGTCCCCGGCATCACGGACCTGCGCTTCGACCGCATCGGCGTCGCGGCCGTCGACCCCGAGGACCAGCTGGCCGGGTCCTGCCTGCTGCGGGTGTCGGTCGACGGCGACGAGGCCAGCGCCGGCCGCGCGTTCAGCTCCGCGCTGGTGGAGCTGGCGCTCGCCAACTACCCGGGCATGTACGGCATGGGGGCGCCCGGGGCCGGCTCGGCCTTCGGCGCCTACTGGCCGGCGCTGGTCCCGCAGGCGATCCTCCGGCACACCGTCGTGCACGCCGACGGCCGTCGCCAGCCGGTCCCGCCCGCGGCGGTGACGGCGCCGCTCCCCGCGGCCACCGCCGCGGCCCCTCTCCCGGCGGCGAGCGCCGCGGGCCCGTCGCTGGCCGCCACCGCGCCGGCCCCGGCCGGTCCCCGCGGCGACTTCGGTCCCACCGTGGAGGGCCCGCTCGGTCGCCTGGTGCACGCCCGCTCAGGGGACAAGGGCGGCAACGCGAACCTGGGCCTGTGGGTCAGCGACCCGGCCGCCTGGCCGTGGCTGACCGCCACCATGACCACCGAGCGGTTGCGCGCACTGGCACCGGAGACCGCTGGGCTGGTGATCGACCGCCACGAGCTGCCCAACCTGCGGGCGCTGAACTTCGTGGTGCACGGCCTGCTCGACGGCGGCGCCACCGAGGCGCGGCGCTTCGACGCGCAGGCCAAGGCGCTCGGCGAGTGGCTCCGCGCCCGCCACGTGCCGCTGCCGACCAGCCTGCTGCGCCCCTGAACGGGCGCTCGGCTCAGGGCTTGCGGGCGAGGCCGCCGACGACCGACACCTTGCGTTCGAGGTCGACGTCGTCGGGGTCCGGACGCCACTGGTGGACCTGGACCAGGCCAGGCTCGAGGGACTCCAGGCCGTTGAAGAAGCGCGCGATCTGCGCCTGGCTGCGCAGCGTGACCGGTGTGAGCATGCCGCGGCTGAGGCGCGCCGCCCCCCGATCGCCCCTTCCGGCTGGACGTCGTTGGCCGGCTGCGACAGCAGCAGGTAGCTGCCGCCGGGCAGGGCCTCCACGAGGCGCTCGACGATCGCGTAGGGGTCGTCGGCATCCGGGATGAGCTGCACGATCGTCAACAGCGTGAGCGCGATCGGCTGCTCGAAGTCGAGCGTCCTGGCCGCGGTCGCCAGGATCCTGTCGGGGTCGCGCAGGTCCGCGTCGACGTACCCGGTCACGCCCTCGGGCGTGCTGGTCAGCAGGGCGCGGGCGTGGACCAGCACGATCGGGTCGTTGTCCACGTAGACGATGCGCGACTCCGGCGCGATCGCCTGGGCGATCTCGTGGACGTTGGGGCTGGTCGGGATGCCGGTGCCGATGTCGAGGAACTGGCGGATGCCGGCCTCCGCCGCCAGGAACCGCACCGCGCGGCGCAGGAACGCCCGGTTGGCGCGGGCCGAGTCGACGATCGTCGGCATGGCCTCGATCGCCCCTGTCCTCCGTTCGGCTCCCCGCCGCTCGCGCCGCGGCGGATCGCTGGTCGTGCAGGCGTCGGGTTGTGGCTACGTTACTCGACCAGACCGGCGCGGCGCAGCGCCTCGGCCAGAGCGGTGTCGGGCACCGCGGGCTGGGGCTCGCGCCGCGGCGCTTCGGGGGCTGGACGTGCGGGGCGCTTGCGGTCGCGGGCTCCCGAGCGCGACGCGGGGCGTCGCTCGCCGGACCCTGCGGGGTCGTCGTCCAGCCGCAGGCTGAGCGAGACGCGCTTGCGCGCGACGTCGACGCCGAGCACCTTCACGCGCACGACGTCGCCCGGCTTGACGACGTCGCGCGGGTCCTTGACGAAGGTGTTGGACATCGCCGAGACGTGCACCAGCCCGTCGGAGTGCACGCCCACGTCGACGAAGGCGCCGAAGGCGGCGACGTTGGTGACCACGCCCTCCAGCAGCATGCCGGGCTTCAGGTCCTCGAGGGTGTCGACGCCCTCGGTGAAGGTCGCGGTCCTGAAGGCCGGGCGCGGGTCGCGGCCGGGCTTCTCCAGCTCCTGGATGATGTCGGTCACCGTCGGGAGCCCGAACCCGTCGCCGACGAACCGCTCGGGCCGCAGCGCGCGCAGGACCTCGGTGTTGCCGATCAGCGAGGCGACGTCGCTGGAGGTCGCATCCAGGATGCGGCGCACCACCGGATAGGACTCCGGGTGCACGCTGGAGGCGTCCAGCGGGTCGTCGCCGCCGCGGACGCGCAGGAAGCCGGCGCACTGCTGGAATGCCTTGGGACCGAGGCGCGGCACCTTGGCGAGCGCCCGGCGCGAGCGGAACGGGCCGTTGGCGTCGCGGTGGGCGACGATGTTCTCGGCCAGCGTCCCGCCGATGCCGGACACGCGGCCCAGCAGCGGCACCGAGGCGGTGTTGAGGTCGACGCCGACCGCGTTCACGCAGTCCTCGACCACGGCGTCCAGCGAGCGCGAGAGCTTGCTCTGCGAGAGGTCGTGCTGGTACTGGCCGACGCCGATCGACCTCGGGTCGATCTTGACCAGCTCCGCCAGCGGGTCCTGGAGCCTCCTGGCGATCGACACCGCGCCGCGCAGCGAGACGTCGAGCTGGGGCAGCTCCCTGGAGGCGTACGGCGACGCCGAGTAGACGGAGGCGCCGGCCTCCGAGACGACCACCTTGGTGAGCGGCAGCTCGGGGTTGCGGCTGATCAGCTCGGCGGCCAGCCGGTCGGTCTCGCGCGAGGCGGTGCCGTTGCCGATCGCGATCAGCTCGACCTGGTGCGTGCGCGCCAGCCGCGCCAGCGTCCCCAGCGCCTCGTCCCAGCGACGCTGCGGCTGGTGCGGATGGATCGTCTGGGTGGCCACCACCTTGCCGGTCGCGTCCACCACCGCGACCTTGACCCCCGTGCGGAAGCCCGGGTCGAGGCCCATGGTCGCGCGCGTGCCGGCGGGGGCGGCCAGCAGGAGATCGCGGAGGTTGGCGGCGAACACCCGCACCGCCTCCTCCTCGGCCGCCTGCCAGAGGCGGGCGCGCAGGTCGAGGGCGAGGTGCACCAGGATGCGCGTGCGCCAAGCCCACCGCACCGTCTCCAACAGCCAGCGGTCCCCCGGCCGCCCCCGGTGCGCCACCCCGAACCGCCCCGCCACCTCCAGCTCGTAGCCGCCGAGCGCGGAAGGGGTCGAGGTGGCCGCCGCCCCGGCCTCCGCCCCCGGCGCGAGCACCCCGGCCTCCGCCCGCGGGGCGGGGTCGGGGTCGAAGGTGAGGTCGAGGACCTCCTCGCTCTCGCCGCGGAACATCGCCAGGATCCGGTGCGAGGGCAGCTTGGAGAACGGCTCGGCGAAGTCGAAGTAGTCCGCGAACTTGGCGCCGGCCTCCTGCTTGCCGTCGCGCACGCGCGACACCAGCCGGCCGCGCGTCCACATCCGCTCGCGCAGGCCGCCGATCAGGTCGGCGTCCTCGGCGAAGCGCTCGACCAGGATCGCCCGGGCGCCTTCCAGCGCCGCCGGCACGTCGGCCACGCCCTTGCCGGCGTCGACGAACGCCGCCGCGAGCTCGCGCGGATCGCCAGCCGGATCGGCCAGGAGCCGGTCGGCCAGCGGCTCCAGCCCGGCTTCCCTGGCGACCTGCGCCTTGGTACGGCGCTTCGGCCTGAACGGAAGGTAGAGGTCCTCGAGGCGCGCCTTGGAGTCGGCCGCCAGGATCTGCGCCTCCAGCTCGGGGTCCAGCTTGCCCTGGGCGCGGATCGACTCGATCACCGCGGCCCGCCGCTCCTCGAGCTCCCGCAGGTAGCCCAGCCGGTCCTCGAGCGTGCGCAACTGCGCGTCGTCGAGCGTCCCGGTCATCTCCTTGCGGTAGCGCGCGATGAACGGCACGGTCGCCCCGCCGTCCAGCAGCTCGATCGCCGCCATGACCTGCCCCGGGCGCACGCCCAGCTCCCCGGCGATCCGCTCGCCAATCGACGTCACGATCCTGATCCGCCTTTCCTCGAGACTGCCACGCACCGGCTCCGCCGCCGAGGGTACCCATCTGACATCCCGCAGCGCGACCAAGGAGCGGCGAGCGGCTCGGTGAGCAGGCGCACGGCCACCAGCGCCGCCGCCAGCAGCCCGATCAGCAGCACCGCCTCGCCCAGCGCGATGGCCGCCAGCACCAGCAGCGCGGTCAGCGGATAGGCGATCCGTCGCAACGACCGGCGCGGCTCGCCGCTGGCGTGCAGCAGCCACACGCTGAGCAGGTACAGCGCCACCGGCACGGCCACCGCCGCGCCGGCTCCCCAGGCGGCCAGCTCGGCGTGACCGGTGCCGTGGTCGACGGCGACCTGCAACCCGGCGCCGACGCCGGCCGCCGAGGCGAAGATCAGGTAGTGGCCGTAGCCCCACACGAACGATGTCAGATTGGTGGTGGACAGCCGCTCCTCGGCGTGCTGCTCGAAGTACAGCCACCACATCGAGAAGACGATCAGCAGCCCGCCGGCGGCTAGCGTCAGCAACTCGCCGAGGGCCTGGCCGCTGTCGAGCGCGGACTGGACCGCGGTGGTGGCGGCGGCCACGGACTCGCCGAGCACGATGAGCGTGAACAGCCCGTAGCGCTCGGCGATGTGGGCCGGGTGCCAGTGCAGCGAGCCCGCCCGCTCCGCCCAGATCGGCACGGCCAGCTCCAGCACCACCAGGACCGCGAACCCGACCGTCCCCCACGGGTCCGGCAGGGCCAGCCTGGCCACCCAGCCGACCTGGCAGGCGCTGATGCCGGCCGCAGACCGCAGCGCGCAGGAGCGCCTCGGGCGGTCGTCGCGGGCGGCGCGCAGCCACTGCGCGCTCAGCGCGACGCGCATCAGCAGGTAGCCGATGGTGACGATCACGAAGTCGTCGTCGAAGGCTCGGGGCACGCCGGCGGCCAGCACCAGCACGCCGGCGATCTGCACCAGGGTCGCCACCCGGTAGAGGACGTCATCGGTGTCGTACGCGGAGGCGAACCAGGTGAAGTTCATCCACGCCCACCAGATGGCGAAGAACACCGCCGCGTAGCCCACCAGCCCATGGGCGACCTGACCGGAGGCGAGCGCGTGGTGGAGCTGCGCGGCGGCCTGGGCGACCGCGACCACGAAGCACAGGTCGAAAAACAGCTCCAGCGGCGTGGAGGCGCGGTGCTCCTCGCTGCTGCCGCGGCTCAGCATCGGCCTGCGCCAGACGCGCCGTGCGGGTGCCGGGGCGATCGGCTGGTCGCGCATGTCGTGCTCCTCGATGTGGTTCGCGCCGACCCGATGCAGTCTGCAAGCTCGGCGGGCGCCGGGCCAGCGCCCGGCCCGGATCACCCGCGCCCATGGGGCCGGTCTGAGCTGGTGGCCGTCAGCGCGTCGACAGGGAGCGTGGATGGGAAGGTACCGAATGGCCCAGGTGGGCCTGGACTGCCACGACCTCGACCTGCTGATCCGTTCTGGATGCAGGCGATCGGCTACGAACTGGAGCAGCGGGAGGACGGCTACGCGATCCTTCGCGACCCCGAGGCCGCGATCCCAAGCTGTTCCTGCAGAAGGCCCCCGAGTCCAAGCCCGGCAAGAACCGCATGCACCTGGACATCGCCGTCCCCGACGAGCCAGCAGCCGTGGAGCGCCTGCTCGCCCTCGGCGCCCGCCGGCCTCTGGCGCATGGACTTCACCACGCATCACTGGACCGTCCTCGCGGACCCGGAGGCGAATGATTCCGAACGGCCCTCCACCGCACCTGGCTCTCGTTCAGGCCATCGGTTGCGCCCTGTTCCGCATGGTGTCGCGCCGGGTGGGACGCAGCCACAGCGCAACCCGGGTTGGCTGCATCGTCTGGTCGACCACGGCCAGCAGCTCGGCGGTCAGGGTGTCCAGGTCGGTCTGCTGGCGCAGCCGGACGCTGAACCCCTGGATCGTGCGGGCGGTGTCGTAGCGGCGCCGGTTGAAACGGCGGTCGACCGCCTGCTGGACGCGACGCCGGGCCGGCTGGAACGCGGCCGCGACCGCCAGGGTCGCCGCGGCGACGACCAGGCTGGAGTCGCGGCCGAGGAGCTGGCCGAGCCCGAGGACCACACCGGCGTAGCCGCCGCCGAGCAGCGCGGTGAGCAGGCCGTAGGCGAGGGTGCGGCTGATGATGCGGTCCAGGTCGTAGAGCCGGTAGCGGGCGATCGCCGCGCCGGTCGCCACCGGCAGCAGCACCACGCAGCCAGCCGTCAACCAGCCAAGCGGGCGGGTGACGCCCAATGCCCCCAGGACCGCCATGACCAGCACCCCCGCTGCCGCCAAGGCCGCCGCGAACGCCAGCCACCGAAGCTGCTGGCGCTCGACCCCGCGGGCGCGGCGGAAGCGCACCACCAGCGACCAGCCGCCGACCGGGACCGCAAGTGCGGTGATGACGAAGCCTAGGAAGCTGGCGGCCAGCAGCGGACCGGCCAGGGCGTCGACGGCGAGCGGGTTGGCGACCGAGTCGTAGGGCTTCTCGAATGGGCCCAGCGCCGTGCCGACCAGGCCCACCACCGCCGCGGCCGCCACGACCCTGGCCCACCAGCGCCAGCGGGCCGATGGCCATGGCAGCGACCCGGTCGGCGTGAGCAGCAGGATGAAGGCGATGCAGGTTGCCAGGTCAAAGGGGGAGCCGTTGGGACCCACGGCCGCGTAGCCGGCCCCCGGCAGCGCCCCCGGCCGGGCGAACAGCCCGTAGTTCGCGTACCCGACGGCTACCCCGTGCGCCGCCACCAGCAGCCCGAGGGTCAGCAGCAGCCAGCCCACCGGGTGATGGGGCCGGCGGCTGGCAAGCACCGCCCCGACCGTCGCCGCGCTCACCGCCCCGAGCAGGTAGACGACGCCGCTCTCGGCCAGTGGGGCCAGGTCGGGCCTGCCGGCCCGGCGTAGCAGGTGGTCCAGCCACACCAGCACGGGGATGGCGAGCACGACCAACCCCCATAGCGCCCACGCCAGCACGGCAGGCCGCCAGCGCCAGCGTGGCCGCGCCGGCCGGCTGCGTGTGGTCACGCCCATGGTCCTTGGCGCATGCACCTTACCTCCGCTCCAGGACCGCCACCGTTGCCGAGTCGCTGGCGAGGGCCGCGGTCGCGTCGAGTCTCCCCGGCCGCCGTCACGCCAACGTTACGGCCACGCCCTCTCCGCAATACCACCGGCGCCGAGCTCAAATTCGTTGAAGGGCAAGCTCGTGGCGAGAAACGGCGAAGATACGCCCCGAAGGCAACGAGTTCTGCATCGGCAAGTTCAGCGAGAACGACCCCGGCATCTGAGCAGTGCCCATCGCGCCAGAAGGGGCGTCGCGAGCCGCGAACCCGAATGCCTGGCGGAGGGTAGAATGACCGCTGACCATAGTCAGTGGTCATGAACCGCCAACGGGTATCGACCTCGGGGAGCGAAGATCGCAATGGAGGAGCGGATGGTCATGGCGAGTCGGTTCAAGGAACGGTGTCTCGCCCTCCTTGACCTGGTCGCCAGGACAAAGCTACCTGTCGTGGTCACCAAGCACGGCAAGCCAGTGGCCAAGCTGGTCCCGATTGACGAGCCGGCGCCTTCGCCCACGATGGGCAGCGTGCGACTGCTCGCCGACGACGACGAGGCCTACTTCTCGACCGGTGAGGCGTGGGCGGCCGAGGGGCCACATCCCGCATGATCGTGCTCGACACGCACGTCCTGCTCTGGTGGCAGGCGGGTGGCGAGCGGCTCTCCGCGGGCGCGGCTCGTGCGATCGCCAGGGCAGACGTGCTTCTTATCAGCCCGATCTCGTGCTGGGAGGTCGCGACGCTCCTGTGCAAGGGGCGGATCGCGCTCGACCGTGATGTCTACGTCTGGGTCCGGGACCTGTTCGGCGCCCAGCAGGTGCAACTCGCACCGGTGACTCCACAGGTGGCCGTCAGCGCCGCGATGCTCGGTGCCGCCGGCTTCCACGGCGACCCCGCTGACCGGTTCCTCTACGCCACAGCCCTGGAGCACTCGGTGCCGCTCGTAACCAAGGACGAGTCAATCCGGTCTTTCGGTGAGAAGGCGGGCGATCTTCGCACCATCTGGTAGCTGACCCACCAGGTCACGTCGGCAGGATGACTCTGGCAGATGCTCGGCGCGATGGCGCAGCCTGAGATCCTGGCGAAGGGGGAAATGGCATGCGGATGAGGGTCACGCTTGACGAGGACGTGGCCGCAGCTGTGGAACAGCTCTGCCGTGATCGGTCGATGGGGGTCCGCGAGGCGGTCAATCAGCTCATCCGTGCGGGGTTGCAGGCGGCGCCTCGGCGCAGGCCGTTTCGGCAGGAGTCGCAGCGCCTCGGGCTGCGGATCGACGTGAACAGCGTCGGCGACGCGTTGGACCGGCTGGAGGGTCCTCTGGGCGCGCTGAGGCGGACGAGCCCGGCCTGGGAAGCAGGCGCGGAGGCCCGGGGCCGGGCGGGCGCCGAGCTGGTGCCTGCTCAACCTTCCTTGGTCGTGGCGCGCTTGGCGGCCTGCTTGAAGGCCCGGACCTGGGCGAGGCTGTCGGGGTCGGTCACGTCGGCGACGGAGCGGTGGCTGCCCTCCCGGCCGTAGGGGCCGGCGGCCTCCCGCCAGCCGTCCGGACGGACGCCGAGCTGCTTGCCGAGCAGCGCCACGAAGATGCGGGACTTCTGCTCGCCGAAGCCGGGCAGCGCCCGCACCCGCTTCAGCAGCTCGGTGCCACTGGCGGCGCCCCGCCACAGCTCGGCGGCGTCGCCATCGTACTGCTTGACCAGGTAGGCGCAGAGCACCTGGACCCGCCCGGCCATCGAGGCGGGGTAGCGGTGCAGCGCCGGCGGCCCCGCCATGACCTTGGCGAACGCGTCCGGGTCCCAGGCGGCGATCTCCGCCGCGTCCAGGCGCTGGCGTTCGAGCCGCTGCGCCAGCAGCCAGGGGGCGCCGAAGGCGCGCTCCATCGGGAACTGCTGATCGAGCAGCATGCCGACGAGCAGCGCGAGTGGATCGCGGCTGAGCAGCTCGTCGGCATCGCGGTCCTGCGCCAGGCGCAGGGTCGGTGTGGCCACCGTCGTCCTCCTTTGTCCGGTCGTCGCGGCGGGCCGCCAAAGCAGGCTACCGCGTGCCGGGCACCGGAGCGGGGGAGGGCGGCGGCTGGGAGGGGACGTCCATGGGGTCGCCATCGGGGACGGGCGGCAGCTCGCTGCCGAGGACCTGCGGCCGCAGCCACAGCACGAAGGTGCTGCCCCCGCTGCCCTGCGAGAACAGCCGCGCCTGGCCGCCATGCGCCTCCACGATCTGGCGCACGATCGCCAGCCCCAGGCCGGTGTGGCGGTCGTGCTCGCCCGGACCGGCCCGGCCTCGCCAGAAGCGGTCGAAGACGCGGCCGTGGTCCTCGACCCGGATGCCGGGGCCCTGGTCGCGCACGGCAATCCAGTGCCAGCCGCGCAGGTGCCCGCCGCCCACGGTGATCCGGGTGCGCCGCGGCGCCAGCCGCACGGCGTTGGACAGCAGGTTGCCGACCGCTCGGCGCAGCGCGTCCGGGTCGCCGATCACCTCGAGGCCCTCGACCAATCGATAGTCGATGGCCAGCTCGCGGGCGGCGGCGAGCTGCTCGAACTCCTCGCCCGCCTCGCGCGCGACCACCGCCAGGTCGACGTCGGTGTCGCCGTAGGCGCCGGAGGCTCGCCGCGTGGTGGCCAGCAGGTCCTCGACCAGGCGCGTCATGCGGGTGGTGGCGCGGTCGACCAGCACCGCGGCGCGCTGGCGGTCCTCCTCGGTGGCCAGCGGGTTGGCCAGGGCGGCGTCGAGGTTGGCGCGGATCACCGTCAGGGGCGTGCGAAGCTCGTGGGAGGCGTCGTCGATCAGCTGGCGCTGTGTGCCGAAGGCGTGGTCGAGACGGTCGAGCATGGAGTCGATGGTGTCGGCCAGGTGCCGCAGCTCGTCGTCGGGCCCGCCCAGGCGGATCCGGCGCGAAAGGTCGGTCGCCTGGATCTCCTGGGCGGTGCGGGCGATCGAGCGCACCGGGCGCAGCACCCGCCCCGACAGCACCCAGCCGATCCCCAGGCTGCCCACGAACAGGCCGCCGAGCATCGCCAGCGAGTACTTCCACAGGGTCTGGCGGGTCTGGTAGCTGACGGCCGACTCGATGTCGCTGACCTCGGCGACCGTGAGCGTCCCGCGCGAGCGGATGTGGCCGTCGGGCCCGCGGATGATCTTCTCCGCCTCATAGGTGTGGGTGATCGGCCGCGCGTCGGTGCTCCTGGACAGCGCCAGGTAGATGCCGCCGACCACCAGCGCCGCCAGCGCGAACAGCATGGCCGAGTACAGCGCCGTCAGCCGGAACCTGACCGAACGGACCACCCCCGGCGGCCGCCACCGCGACCACGGCCACGCCCCGTGGCGCGGCCAGCCCCACCCCCAGCGCCAGCCCCGGCGGCTCACGTGGCCACCCGGAGCCGGTAGCCCTTGCCGGGGACGGTCTCCACCAGCGAGGGCCCGCCGTTGCCGTTGAGCTTGCGGCGCAGGTTGCCGACGGTGACCCGCACGGTCTCGGTGAAGGGGTCGGCGTGCTCGTCCCACACCTCGCGCTGCAGCTCGCGGGCGTGCACGACCAGCCCCGGCCGGGCCATCAGGTACTCGAGCACGCCGAACTCCTTGCGCGTCAGGCGCAGCGCCCGCTCGCCCCGGAAGACCTCGTGCCTGGCCGTGTCCAGGCGCAGCTCGCCGACCCGCAGGGTGGTGCTCGGCGGCGGCTGGCCGCTGTCGCGGCGCAGCAGCGCCCGCAGCCTCGCCAGCAGCTCCGCCAGCGAGAACGGCTTGACCAGGTAGTCGTCGGCGCCCTCGTCGAGCCCGCGGACCCGGTCGCGCAGCCCCGCGCGGGCGGTCAGCATCAGGATGCGCAGCTCGGGCCCGTTGGGTCCGTCCAGCTCGCCCTGGCGGACCGAGCCGCACAGCTCGAACCCGTCGCCGTCGGGCAGGCTCAGGTCCAGGACCATGAGGTCGTAGGCGTTGACCCGCAGCTTGTCCAGCGCGCCCGCCACGTCCAGGGCGACGTCGACCGCGTAGCCGTCGCGGACCAGGCTCGGCCGGACCGTCTCGACCAGGTCGACCTCGTCCTCCACCAGCAGCAATCGCACCCTGGCCGCCTCCGTCGTCCGCCCAGCCTAGCCGCGGGTCATCCGCGGATGATGCGGTCGGCCACCTGCGCCGCCCGGTCGATCGGGATGGCGAAGCCGATGCCGATGGAGCCCTGGGAACCCAGCGTGGCGATGGCGGTGTTGACGCCGATCACCTCGCCCCTGGCGTTGACCAGCGGCCCGCCGGAGTTGCCCGGGTTGATGGCGGCGTCGGTCTGGAGCGCGGTGCCGCGCTGGCTGCCCAGCCGCACCTCGCGGTCCAGCGCGCTCACGATCCCCTCGGTGACCGTCCCGGACAGCCCCAGCGGCGAGCCGACCGCCAGCACGGCATCGCCGACCGCGGCGTCCGCCGAGCGCCCGAGGGTCAGCGGCTCGAGGCCGGCGGGGTTGGAGACCTTCAGCACGGCCAGGTCGGTGGCGGCGTCACGGCCGACGATCGTGGCCGAAAGGCGCCTGCCGCTCTGGAGGACCACGTCGACGGTGCCACCGGACTCGACCACGTGGTTGTTGGTGAGGATATGACCCGATCGGTCGATCACGAACCCCGAGCCCGTCCCGCCGGCGAAGCCCTGCCTGACCTGCACCGACACCACGCTGGGCAGGACCTGGGCGGCGACGTCGCTGAGGTCGCCGCTGCCGCCGCGGACCGGCCCGAAGCTGGAGCGTGGCAGCCGCGGCGGCGCCGCCGCCGGCGGCGAGCTCGACTGGTCGTCCCGCACCAGCGCGGTGCCCACGGCGCCGCCGATCACCCCGGCCAGCAGGGTGGCGAGCAGCCCGGTGACCACGGCGCGGCCGAGCAGCACGCGCCTGGGCTCGGGGGCGGGCGGCGCCCCCCACTGCTCGGCCTGCCGCTGCTCCGGCGTCGCGGACCGCCGCATCGGCGGCGAGAGGTAGGACGGCCCGCGGGGCTTGCCGAGCCCGCTCGGTGTGGTCATTGGCGTTGCTCCCTTCGGCGAAGCTAGGGAAGGCGGGAGGTCCAGACGAGCGACGCGACCGCGGCGCTGAAGGCGGCGAGGAGGCCGAAGCCGATGAACCACACCGAGATCTCGCGCCGGATCGTCCGGAACCCCACGGAGCTGCCGATGTCCTGGTAGACCTTTTGCAGCTCCTCCCCGCTGCCGGCCTCGTAGTAGGCCCCATTGGTCGTCTTGGCGAGTCGCTCCAGTGCTGGGCCGTCGACCGGCACGGGGATGAGCTGCCCGTTCACCTCCACGGTACCCTCGGGCGTCCCGTAGGCGATCGTCGAGACCGCGATGTGGGCGGCCAGGGCGGCCTGGGCGGCCTGCTCGGGGGAGCGGCCGGCGGTGTTGGCGCCGTCCGACAGCAGCACGATGCGCGCTGGCGGCGGGTCGGTGTCCGCCTGCTGGTCGAAGTTGGCGATCGCCTCCAGCGAGCTGAAGACCGCCTCGCCGATGGCGGTCGCCGGCCCGGTCTGGAGACTGCGGATGCCGTTCTCGACCGTCTGATGGTCGGTGGTCGGCGCCACGATCACCGAGGCGGAGCCGTCGAAGGCGACCAGGCCGACGTTGAACCGCGCCGGTAGACGGTCCACGAACGCGACCGCGCCCTGCTTGGCGGCCTCCAGCCGGTTGGGCTCCACGTCCGTGGCCGACATCGAGTTGGAGACGTCCAGCGCGATCATCACGGTGGCCCGCTCCCTGGGCACCTTGGCGTAGGCGGCGGGCCGCGCGAACGCCAGCACCAGCACGCTGAGCATCACCAGGAACACGGCCGCGGGCAGGTGCCGGCGCCAGCCAGGCCCGCGCGGCGCGACCTTGTCGAGCAGGGCCATGTTGCTGAAGCGGACGCCGTACCGCTTGCGGCGCCGCAGCAGCGCCACCACGTACAGCCCCGCCAGCCCGGCCACCGCGGCGAGCAGCCAGAGCCGGTCCGGGGCGAAGAAGCTCAAGCGGCACCTCCCGTGGGCGCCTTGCCGCCGCCCGCGCGCGCCATGCGCCGCTGCTCGACCACGTAGCGCACGATGTCGCGCAGCCAGTCGCGGTCGGTGCGGAGCTGCATGTGGCTGGCGCCGGCGCGGCGGATGGCCGCCCGGATGCCCTCGCGCTGCTCCGCCGCGGCCTCCGCGTAGCGCTGGCGCATGCGCCGGCTGCCGGTCGACACCTCACGGCGGCGGCCGGTCTCGGTGTCGACCAGGGTGAGCACGCCCACGTCGGGCAGCTCCAGCTCGCGCGGGTCCAGGACCTCGACCGCCAGCACCTGGTGGCGCGCTGTCAGGCGCCGCAGCGGCCGCTCCCAGGTCGGCGCGTTGGGGTCGTCCATGCCGTCGAGGAAATCGGAGACCACCACCACCAGGCCGCGGCGCCGGGTGGTGCGGCGCAGGCCGTCGATGGCATCGCCCAGCGATGGCCCGCCGGTCGCGCCCTCGGGCGTCCTGGGGAGCGCCAGCAGCGCCCGCAGCATCGCGAACAACGCGCCGCGGCCGGAGCGGGCCGGGAGGCGCCGCACCCCGCCGGCATGCGCGATGTGCGCGCCGAGGCGGTTGCCGCTGTGCGAGGTCAGGAAGCCGATCGCGGCGACCGCCGAGGTCGCCAGGTCGCGCTTCTCCGAGTGGGCGGTGCCGAAGTCCATGCTGCCGCTGGCGTCGACCAGCGCCCACGTCTCCAGCTCGCGGTCGGCGATCAGGTCGCGCACGTGCGGCACGGTGGTGCGGGCGGTGACGTTCCAGTCCATCCGCCGGATGTCGTCCTCGCCGGGGCGGTAGGGGCGCGCCTCGGCCATCTCGCTGCCCGGCCCGGGCAGCAGTCCCAGGTAGTCGCCGTGCAGGAGCCCGTCGATGCGCCGGGTCACCCGCAGCTCCAGCCGCCGCAGCACCTGCTCGGCGGACTGGAGCTGGGAGCCCGGCCCGGTCATGCCGACGTCCGCAGTCCGTCCGGCGGGCCGTCGACGAACTGCCGCGGCGCGACCTGGGGCTCGGGGACCGCGTGGAGGATGCGGTCGACGATCCCGTTGGCCGGCACCGCGTCGGCCAGCGCGTCCAGCGTCAGCACCAGCCGGTGGCCGATCACGCCCCTGGCCACGTCGTAGACGTCGCGCGGGACCACGTAGTCGCGGCCGCGCAGCAGCGCCAGCGCGCGGCCGGCGGCCACCAGGCCCAGCGTGGCGCGCGGGCTGGCGCCGAAGGCCACCTGCTCGGCCAGCTCCGGCAACCCGAACGCCGCCGGGTTGCGGGTGGCCAGCACCAGCCGGACCGCGTACTCGGCGATGGCGTGGTGGACGAACACCCGGTCGGCGGCCTGCTGCAGGGCGATCACCTGCTTGGGCTCCAGGATCTGCTCGGCGCTGGGCGGGTCGACGCTCATCCGGTAGAGGATGGCCAGCTCCTCGCTGCCGCTGGGGTGGCCGAGGTCGATCTTGAGCAGGAAGCGGTCCCGCTGCGCCTCGGGGAGCTGGTAGACGCCCTCGGACTCGATCGGGTTCTGGGTGGCCAGCACCAGGAAGGGCTCCGGCACGGGGTAGCTCCTGCCGCCGATCGACACGTGCTTCTCCCCCATGACCTCCAGCAGCGCCGACTGGACCTTGGCCGGGGCGCGGTTGATCTCGTCGGCGAGCACGAAGTTGACGACCACCGGGCCGAGCTCGGTGTCGAAGCGCTCGGTGGAGGGCCGGTAGATGCGGGTGCCGACGATGTCGGAGGGCACCAGGTCAGGCGTGAACTGGATGCGGGAGAAGGTCCCGCCGACGACCGTGGCCAGCGTCTCGGCCGCCAGCGTCTTGGCGATTCCAGGCACCCCTTCGAGCAGGCAGTGGCCTCTGGCGAGCAGGCCGACCATCATGCGCTCGACCATCAGCTCCTGGCCGACGATGACCCGCTTGATCTCGAAGAGCGCGCGCTCGAGCAGCTTGGCGGGCTCCTCGGGTAGCTGATCCGTCTCTGTCACACGTCCCCTCCGGCGTTGGTGGTGCCCGACTCGGCGGGCGCCCGGTCGTGGCCGAACGGGCAGTCCCGAGCGTCGGGCGATTGCTGCACGTTCTGGACCTGCGTGCCGCCCGAATCGGTGGTGGTGATGCGCAGCACCGGCTGCTGCTGCTGCGAGTGGTCGTCGGCCAGGGCAACGCCGCCGGCGGTCAGCGCCGCGGCGGTCGCGAACGTGACCAGGCCGAGTGCGATGAACTTTCCACGGGTCTTGAGCGCCATGTAGCTCCCTTTCGCCTCGAGGGACGACGAGCCAGTCGTCCTCTTGTGCTCTATGACGCCACGCACCGGCGAAAACCGGGTTAAGGGGTGGTTCGGACGAGGCCACCAGTCTACGAAGGCTATGGGCGCAGGACCACACGTCCGAGCTGGTCGACGTAGGCGGCGCGCATGGTCGCTGGCAGGTGGGCAGCTTCCCCGCCTCGCTACCCGCACACGGGGAACTCGAAGGGATAGCGGTGCAGCGGCTCGGCGCCCCCCGCGGCGACGCGCACGGCGCAGCCGAGCTGCAGCCCGGCCCGGTGGTCGAGGGTGACCGGGTTCGGCTGGACGACCATCACCTGGTTCTCCTGGAAGGTCCAGGGCTCCAGGGTATGGGCGGAGCCGCTGATGCCGAGCTCCGGGTTCCGGCCGCCCTCGCCGTGGACCACGCTGTCGAAGACGGTGAAGCCCCGCTCGGCGATCACCTCGGCGGCCTCGACGGCGTCCTGGCTGCTGGCTCCCGGCCGCAGCGCCGCGCGCACGCGCTGGAAGCACTGGAGGGCGACCTCGTACAGCTCGCGGTAGCGCTCGGTCGGCTCGGCGGCGACCGCGAACGGCCGGTGGATCTGCGCCCCGTAGCCCCACCAGCTCACCGTGATCTCGGTGATCACCACGTCGCCCTGGCGCAGCACCCGCCCGGTGGGGAACTGCCAGGGGACGAACCGGTCCGGGTCCGCCATCGAGGTCGCCGCCAGGAAGTGCAGGCCGGCCTGGCCGCCTTCGGGCAGGAACGCCTGGTGAATGGCCGTGACCAGGTCGTGCTCGCTGAGGCCCGGGCGGATGCGTGCCTCCAGCAGCTCGCAGGCGCGGTCGGTCAGCTCCGCGCTGCGGCGCAGCCAGCCCAGCTCCTCCTCGCTGCGAATCCAACGGATCTGGTCGAGCCGGCGGCCCAGGTCCTTGAAGCCCGTCTCAGGCAGGAGCCGGCGCAGCTCCTCGAACTGGCCGTGCGGGATCGAGGTGGCCAGGCCGACCACGCCGATCCCGGCCCGATCGAGCCCGCGGCGGCGCACCTCCTCGGCCACCGCGCCCGGCGCCGACGGCCAGTAGCAGCGCACGTCCTCGACGAAGCCGAGCGCGCGGGCGTTGGGGATGTGGTTGTGGAAGTGCAGGAAGAGGGTCGACGGCCCGTCCAGGGCGAACAGCATCCAGGTCGGCCGCATCGGCAGGTAGCCGGACAGGTAATGGACCGGACCGGTGGCCGAGGGCCCGCCGTGCAGCAGCAGCGCCTCCACGCCCTCGCGCGCCATCAGCCCGCGGACCAGCCCGAAGCGTCGGCGCAGCTCGCCGTCCGAGAACCGCGGGTAGCCCTCGCCGCCCATGCAACCTCCGTTCCGTTTCGATCGCGGGCGCGCCGTCGTGGCGGGCGCCGCCTCGGCGCTCAGACCGTCGCGGTGGGTCGACGGGGGAGCGCGCGGCCCTTCCAGACCCCGCCCTGGCCCGCGCCGTGGCGGCGCGCCGAGTCCACGGTCATGGCGGCGTAGAGCATCGCCACCAGCGGCAGCATGGGAGCGCGCAGCGGCGAGAGCCGGTACAGCCGCAGCATCGGCACCCAGGTCGCGGACATGGCCGCCCAGGCGCCGACGCCGACCAGCGCGATCAGCCCGGCGCTCGACTCGATCCCCGCGCCGGCCGCCAGCGCGATCAGCCCGCCGGCCGCGGCCAGCGGCGGCACCGCGAACAGCAGCACCAGGCCGGCGACCGTGGCCGACAGCAGCCACGGCGAGTAGCGGAGCTGGGTGTAGGCGCTGCGGGCGATCATGTTCCACAGATCGGCCAGTTCCGGGTAGGGGCGGCGGCTGGCCACGTGCTCGCCGAAGCCGAGCCAGAGGCGCCCGCCGACCCCGCGGCCGATGAGCTGGCCGAGGGCGACGTCGTCGATGCGGGCACCCCGGATGCGCTCCAGCCCACCGGCGTCGGCGAGCGCCTGGCTGCGCACCAGCATGCAGCCGCCGGCCGCCGCGGCGGTCCGGCTCTCCGGGCGGTTGACCCGGCTGAATGGGTACAGCATCGCGAAGAAGTAGACGAACGCCGGCACGATCAGGCGCTCCCAGCGGTTCCGCGTCCGCAGCAGCGCCATCTGCGAGACCAGGTCGAGCCGCTCGGCCTCGGCCGCCCGCACCAGCGCGGTCACCGACCCCGGCGCGTGCGCGACGTCGGCGTCGGTGAACAGCACGTAGCCAGGCCGGGCCGCGGGCGGGTGCTCGGCGGCCCAGGAGCCCGATCGCACGGCGCCGGCGTGCGGGCCGGGCCCCACGGTGTGGCCGCCGGCCGTCCTGGCCGCCGCCACCTCGGCGCCCTGGGCCATGGCCCAGACCTTGCCCGCCCATCCCGGAGGAGGGTCGGAGCCCTCCACGACCACCAGCTCGCGGGCTTCCTCGCGGCCGTGGGCCAGCGCGCGGGCGGTGGCGGCGGTGCCGTCGCCGCTCTGGTCGTCGACCAGCACCACCGTCAGCTCGCCCGGATAGTCCTGGATGAGCAGGCTCGGCAGCGTTTCGGGCAGCATGGCCGCCTCGTCGCGAGCGGGCACGACCGCAGTCACCGGCGGCCACCGCCGCACCACGGATGACACCCGTGGCAGCCGCTGGTCAGTCAGCCAGAACCATCCGTGGCCACCGAGGAGGTACAGCCATCCGAGCAGCGCCAGGGTCGTGAAGGCGGTCAGCATCGATCGGAGGTCAGGGCGTCGTCTGGTGCAGCCTCGCCGCCACCCGCGCGACCAGCTCCATCGGCTCGAACGGCTTGGTCACGTAGTCGTCGGCGCCGACGTTGAACCCGTCCGACCGGTCGTTGGACATCGACTTGGCGGTCAGCATGATCACCGGCACGTCCAGGCCCCGGGAGTCGGCCCGCAGCTTGCTGCACACCTCGAACCCGTCCATCCCGGGCATCATCACGTCCAGCAGGATGAGGTTGGGCTGCAGCTCGAGTGCCTTGGCGAGCGCGTCGTTGCCGTCGTGCGCGCAGATGACGTCGAATCCCTCGAGCCGCAGGTTCACCTCGAGGAACCGCGCGATATCGCGGTCATCGTCTGCGATCAGCACGAGATGCCGTTCCCGCGCCGGGTGCTGCTGCAGGACCGGGTCCATCCGGCGACGTACCTCTCTCCTGGACGACGAGCGGTGTCTCCAGGGGAGACTACCAGTTTCGCATACAAACACTGAACAGGCGCGGAGATCCCGGTCCGGCCCAACCGCGGTGCTCGGCTCGGGCGGAGCGATGAGGTCAGCCTCAGAACGCCGGTCACGTATCCACGGTGCGCGCCGTCGCCGCCTCGTGTCAGCGTAGGTGATCCAGGCGCGGTACCGATACATGACCGGCGTTCTGGTCGACGACGATCAGCGCGTCGGCCGCGATCAGCGCGCCGCCTCCGGCGAATCCCGCCGCGTCCCCACCGCTTCCCTGCCGGTGCTGGGCGCCATCCCATCCCCCTCGCCGCCCCGCCCCACCGGACGACGCCATAGCGAGCGGTGGCGGCGTGCCGTACGGTTCGCGGGCGCGACCGTAGCAGGAGGAGGCCATGGCCACATACGACCGCAAACGGCAGCTTACGTCACGGACGAGGCTGGAGACCTTCTCCGACGGGGTCATCGCGATCTCGATCACCCTGACGGTCCTGTCGATCGACATCCCGCACGGGCTCCCGACGTCGCGGGTGGGTCAGGCCATCATCGACCTGATCCCCGATGTGCTCGTCTACCTGCTGAGCTTCGTGGTGATCGGCGGGTTCTGGACAAGCCACCACTACACCCTGGACCGGATCGAGTGGGTCGACCGCCGCATCATCCTGCTCAACCTGGGGTTCCTGGCGTGCATCTCGCTCGTGCCGCTGGTCACCGCCATCGTGAACGAGTATCCGGTGACCCCCTCGGTGATGACCTACGCGACGGTGATGACGCTGGCCGCCGTGAGCCAGCTCGGGATCTGGCTCCACGCGGAGCGCCACGGGCTGGTCGTCGAGGGAGTCAGCGACGAGGAGCGCCGGGACCGGCCCTCTCGCCTGCTGACCCTCACCGGGGTCTTCGCGGCGTCGATCCCGGTCGCGCTGGCCTCGACGGAGGCTGCGCAGCTCATGTGGTTGCTGATCCTGCTCCGACTGCCGCTGGTGCGCCTTGGCGGGCTGCGGCGCCGCCGCGAGACGGCCGGGAAATGAGGATGCCGGCGGCGCGTCCGGTCCACCGTGCCGCCGGCATCCCCGACCGTCGGGCCGGCGCCTTACGGGTAGCCGTAGCCGCCGCCCGACGTGGTGGTCGGCGCGCCGCCACCGGCGGAGCCGGTGACGTCGACCTGCTCGGTGGCGGAGGTGGAGGTCTCGGTGTGGTTGGGCTGGGCCAGCACGACCTTGAGGGTGTGCTGCCCGGCGGGCACGTCGACCTGGCCGCTGGTGGCGTAGAGGATCTTGTAGTCGCTGGACTGGTCGACGTAGAGGTGCAGGTGCATGTCGCCCGTCTCGGGCTGGCCGATCTTGGCGCCCTGCACGTTGAAGCTGACCTTGACGGGGCTGGCGACCTGGGCGTTGGCGGCGGGAGTTGCGAACGCGACCGTGGTGTTGCCGCTGTTGCCGCCGCTCTGGGCACCGCCGCTGGTGCCGTTGTCGCTGCTGGCGCAGCCGGCGACGATCAGGGCGATGGCCGCCGCGAGCACCGGGGGCAGGGTTCTGGCGCGTGGCATGGTCGATCACCTCGGGGCGGAGAGCCGCCGGGTCGGAAGGAGCGCTGTCATGTCCCCAACTCCCACCCACCCGCGCTGATTCCCCGTCATCCCCTCAACGCCGGCAGCACCTCCCCGGCGCCCAGCCTCCTGGGCGATCGGCCGGGCAGCGAGTCCTCGTACAGCAGGCCGGTCCCGGTGTTGAAGACCGCCACCGTCTGGCCGCCCCCGATCCAGCCGTCGCGCCGCAGCCGCGCGGCCGCTGCCAGCGCGACGGCGCCTTCCGGGCACACGACCATGCCCTCGGTGGCGCCGGCCAGCTCCATGGTGGCGGCGACCGTCTCGTCGGTGACCGCCACGGCCGTCCCCGCCGATTCCCGCAGCGCGCGCAGGATCAGGAAGTCCCCGAGCGGCTTGGGCACGCGCACGCCCGCCGCGAAGGTCACCGGCTGCTCCCAGGCGACGGTGCGCTCGGCATGCTCGGCGAACGCCCGCACCACCCCTGGCAGCCCTCCCGCACCACCGCGCCGGCGTCGGAGGTCGATCCGGGGACCAGGTAGACGTCCGCCCCGCAGGCGGCCGCCTCGCGGCGGATGACGCTCGGGGTGGTCTCCGGCATGACCACCACGACCGCCAGGCCGGCGCGCGAGCCGTAGGCGGCCCAGGCGGCGCCGGCGTTGCCGGCCGTCGGCAGCGCCAGCGTGCGTACGCCCAGCTCGACGGCGCGACTGACGCCAACCGCCGCGCCGCGCGCCTTGAAGCTCCCGGTCGGCAGCGTGCCCTCGTCCTTGACCAGGAGCCCTGGCACGCCGATGCGGTCCGCCAGCCTGGGGACCCGGAGCAGCGCGGTGGCGCCCTCGCCGAGCGAGATCGCCCGCTCGGGCTCCCGCACCGGCAGCAGCTCCCGGTAGCGCCACATGCCCGGCGGCCGCCGTCCGAGGTCGCCCAGCGAAGTGCGCTGACCGAGCCGTGCCAGGTCGTAGCGGGCCAGCAGCGGGTGCTCGCAGGCGGGGCAGAGCTGCCACGGCTGGTCCGGGTCCAGCCGGCGCCCGCAGGCGGCGCATTCGAGGTGCGCGAGGTAGGAGACCATGGCCGGTTTGTACCGCGCTGGCTCGCGGCGCCGCCAACCGTGCGGTAGGTTCCGCCCATGATGCAGGTGCCCATGGACGAACTCGACCCGGCCGAGCGGCTCGCCACCGGCGGGGAGCGGGTCCTGCTCGAGACCTTCCTGGACCTCTATCGGGAGGCCATCACCAGCAAGGTCAGCGGCCTCTCCGAGGAGGAGGCAACCCGGCGGCTGGTCCCGTCGGCGACCACGCTGATCGGCATCGTCAAGCACCTGCGCTGGGTCGAGCTCAGCTGGTTCCAGCGGGTGCTGGCGGGGCGGGCGCCCGAGGACCTGCCGCCGGTGCCGTGGAGCGACGAGGATCCCGACGCCGACTTCCGCCTGGAGCCGGGCGAGACAGTCGAGCAGGTGATCGCCGAGTACGACCAGGAGTGCGCCCGCTCCCGGGCGGTGGCCGCCGAGCGCTCGCTCGACGACACCGGGACGCACCGGCGGCTGGGCCAGGTCTCGCTGCGCTGGATCTACATGCACATGATCGAGGAGACCGCTCGCCACGCCGGGCACGCCGACATCCTGCGCGAGCAGACCGACGGCAGCACGGGGGTCTGAGCAGCGAGGATGGGACTGCTGCGCAGCTTCCACTTCGCGTTCCGCGGTCTCGGCCAGGTGCTCACCCGCGAGCGCAACGCCCGCGTCCACCTGGCGGCCGCCGCCGCGGCGCTGGGGCTCTCGGTCTGGCTGGGACTGGACCGGGTCGAGATCGCGCTGGTGGTGCTGGCGATCGGGCTGGTGCTGGCCGCCGAGGTGGTCAACACGGTCGTCGAGCGCTTGCTCGACCTGCTCCACCCCGCTCACAGCGAGCGCGTGCGCGCGATCAAGGACATGAGCGCCGCCGCCGTGCTCGTCACCGCCCTCGCCGCCCTGACCGTCGCCGGCCTGCTCCTCCTCCCACCCCTGATCGACCGCCTGCGCTGACCCACCCGCCGGGCCGGCCCGCCGGTCGGCCGGCCCCGCCCGGGCCACGGCAGCGCCCGGCCGGCCCCGCCAGGCCACTTCCCCGGCCTTCCCCTTGACACGGAGATATCGATGGCATCAGAGTACCGACGGTATCCAATACCGGAGGTATCTGAATGCGGCAGCGATTGAGCAGGCAGGACCGCAAGGAGCGGACGCGCGCCGACCTGGTGGCGGCGGCGCGGGAGGTGTTCCTGCGCCGGGGCTTTCACGGCGCCTCGCTGGAGGAGATCAGCGAGCAGGCGGGCTACACCAAGGGGGCGGTCTACTCGAACTTCGCCGGCAAGGACGAGCTGTTCCTGGCGGTCTTTGACGCCCACGCCGCCGGGCGGGCCCGCGCCTACGCGGAGGCCGCCGCCGGCGCCTCGACCCTGGAGGAAGGGATGCGCGCGCTGTCGCGCGAGATGACCACCGGCGCCGGGGCCGACCCGCGCTGGGTGCCGGTGCTGATCGAGTTCTGGACGCACGCATCGCGCCACGAGGACCTCCGCCGCAAGGTGTCGGACCGCCACGAGCGCAACCTCGACAGCATCGCCGCCCTCCTCCAGGGGCTGGCCGACCGCCACGGGACCACCTTCCGCATCCCGCCCCGCGAGGTGGCGCGCGGCCACGGCGCCACCCGCAACGGCATGGAGCTGGAGCGCCTGCTCGACCCCGCCATCGGCGACCCGGGGGTGGTGGAGGAGATGAGCGCCGGATTCGTGCTCGGCATGACCAGCGGCGGCGCACCGGCCATGGCCGCCACCAGCGACGACACGAGGAGCGCGTGATGCCCGCCACCGCGGCCGCGCCACCCAGCCAGCTCGACCGCGTCCGCGGCCTGCTCGGCGAGTTGCTGGCGCACGACGCCTGGTCCCGCGAGCGCCTGCTGGCCCACCAGCGGAGCCGCCTCCGCGCCCTGCTGGAGCACGCGGTCACCAGCTCGCCCTACTACCGCCGGACGCTCGGCCCCAACGCCCCGGAGGCGCCGCTCGAGGAGTTCCCGACGCTGCCCAAGACCACCATGATGGAGCGCTTCGACGAGATCGTCTGCGACCCGCGGCTGCGCCTGGAGGACCTCGAGGCGCACATGGAGACCGGCCCGGAGGCGGCGCGGCCCTTCCTCGGGGAGTACCGGGTGGCCGGCACGTCGGGCAGCACCGGGCTGCGCGCCGTGGTGGTCCACACCCAGCGCGAGTTCGCGCACTGGACCGCCGCCAGCCTGCGCGCGTTCAGCAGGGCCGGAGCCGCGCCCGGCGCGCGCCTGCTGGCCGTCGGCGCGCCGAGTCCGCTGGCGGTCACCCGGCAGCTCTTCGCCGACCTCCAGGCCGCCCGGCCCGACGCTCCGCGCCTGTCGGTGGCCACCCCGCTGCCCGAGCTGGTCGACGCGCTCAACGCCTACCAGCCGGACGGGCTGGTCGGCTACCCGACCATCGCCGCGCAGCTCGCGGACGAGCAGCTCGCCGGACGGCTCCACATCCAGCCCCGGTTCGGCGTCTACGGTGCCGAGCCGCTCACCGTCCAGATCCGGCGCCGCATCCGGGACGCCTGGGGCTTCGAGCCGGCCAGCGTGTACGCGGCCACCGAGGCGCTGGTGCTCGCCTCCAGCACCCAGCGGGACCGCTGCCTCGAGATGAGCGAGGACGTCCTGGTCATCGAGGTGGTCGACGAGCTGGGCCGCCCGGCGCCCGCCGGCACCCCGGGCGCCAAGGTGCTGGTCACCAACCTGGTCAACTACGCGCAGCCGCTGATCCGCTACGAGCTCAGCGACGTGGTCACGCTGGCGGACGGCCCCAACCCGTCCGGCCGGCCCTACCGGCGGATCGCGTCGATCGACGGGCGCCGGATGGACACGCTCTACCTCGAGGGGCGCGATGGCGGCGAGGTCGCCATGCACCCCTCCGCCCTCGGCCCCGCCTTCGCCGGCCTGCCCGACGTGTGCCAGTACCAGATCCTGCACGACCAGCTCGGCCTGCACGTCCGCGTGGTGCTGTCCGACGGGGCCGAGGGCACCACGCCGGCGCGCCTGCGCCAGGCGCTGGTCGACGCCATCGAGGCGACCGGCGCCGTGACGCCCGCCGTCGACGTCGCGCGGGTCGCCGCGCTGGAGCGCGAGCCCGGCCCCGCCGCCAAGTTCAAGCTGATCCGGTCGACTCTCGCCGGCGGCCGGGCGACCCCGCCGGCTGACGCGCCATAGGGGGCGCCCCGGGGACACCCGCCGGCGCGGCGCCCGCGCGGCGGGCGCGGCTGAGCCGCAGCGGCGCCGTGATCCCGTCTTTACCAGCTCGCGCCCACAGTGGTGCACGTTGCCCTACGCCGAGTCGGAGGAGAGGTTCGCGGTGGTGGTGCTGTCGTGGATCGTTGTCGGGCTGCTGGCCGGAGCGCTGGCGCGGTTCCTGGTGCCGGGACGTGACCCGATGGGCTGCCTCGGCACGATCCTGCTCGGGGTGGTTGGCTCGTTCGTCGGCGGGTTCCTCTGGGAGCTGATCCAGTTCCACCGGTTCGAGCTGCACCCGATCGGCTTCATCGGCTCGGTGGTCGGCGCGGTGGTCATCCTGCTGTTGCGCCGCCTGGTCGCCGCCCACTGACCCCGATCAAGGGGCGGACGCGGCCGGCGGCGACACGCTCCAGGATCTCGGCGTGCGAAGCCCCCGGAGACCCGGAACCCTAGGACGCGGATCCGTCGTCCTCAGCGAGCCGTTTGATGGCCGCCAGCCGCGCGTCCCATTCGGCGGCGAGGCCGGCCAGCCAGCGGGCGGTCGAGTCGAGGCGTTCGGGGCGCACGCTGTAGCGCACCTCGCGGCCCCGGCGGGCACCGCGGACCAGGCCGGCCCGGTCGAGCACGGCCAGGTGCTTGACGACCGCCTGGCGGCTGACCGGCAGTCCGGCCGCCAGGATGGTGGCGGACGCCTCGCCGCGGGCGGCAAGCGCGTCGAGGAGCAGGCGGCGGGTCGGGTCGGCGAGCGCGACGAACACCTCGTCGGCCTCCGAGGCCTCGCCCGCCGCCCCTTCCCGTCGCCGTGGCGCCGGCTCGCTCACGCGGTGCGCTGCTCCACGTAGCGCTGCAGGCTGCCGAGCACCGTCAGCCAGCCGTGGCTGTTGGAGTCGGCGTGCCGCGCCTGGTCGACCTTCACCGCGTCGGTGCTGGCGAAGCCGCTCTCGGCAACCCGTACCCGCGTGCCATCGCCTTGCGGGGTGAGCGTGAACTCCACCCTGGTGGCCGTGCCGTCGGACACCGGGGTGTCCGGATGGCGGGCCCACCGGTAGGCGAACAGGCGCGGTGGCTCGACCTCGTCGACGATCGCCTGGAACTTTCCGAACTCCTGGCTGGTCAGCACCATCGTGCCGCCGGGACGCAGGTCCAGCTCGACGTCCATGCCCTCGAACCAGCTGCCGATGTGCTCTGGCCGGGTCAGCACCTCCCAGAGTCGTTGCGCCGGTGCCGCCACGACGATCTCGCGCTCGATGCGATCGGTGACCATGTGCCTGCCCTTCCTGTCGACAACGTGCTACCCCAGGGTTGCACATGTTCGCCGCGAGACGCAACCCATCGGTTGCAGATGATCGGGACGGCAGTCCCGCTACCCGGCGGTCGGGCGGACGGCGCCGATGTAGTCGGCGCGGAAGGCCGGCTGGATGCGGATGACCGCGCCGGTGTGGGGGGCGTTGATCATGTTGCCGGCGCCGATGTAGATGCCCACGTGGTGGATGGTGGCCGGGTTCGACAGGTCGCTGGCGTAGAAGACCAGGTCGCCTGGCTGCACCATGCTCGGGTCGACGACGTGGACGCCCGCGTCCCACTGGGTGGCCGCGGTCCTGGGGAGCTGAACGCCGCCGGCCTGGTAGGCGCGCAGGGTCAGCCCGGAGCAGTCGTAGAAGCCGTTCTGGCCGGTCGCTCCCCACTGGTAGGGCTTGCCGAGCTGGTTGAAGGCGAACTGGAGGGCGGCGTCGACGGCGTCGGCCGCCTCGGCGCCGGGCGGCAGCGAGACCGTGGCCGCGTAGCTGGAGGCGATCGCCAGGACCTTGTCCACGTACCACGGCGCGTGGTTGTAGGAGAAGATCGCCTTGGAGACGTCGCCGCCGTTGTCCCGCAGCGCCTTGCAGAGATAGGCGGTGGCGCTGGGGATGGCGTCGGCCGGGTCGTAGGGACTGGCCCTGCCGTCGCCGTCGCCGTCGATCGCGAAGCGCCAGAAGGCGTCGCCGGCGGCGCCCACGCCGATCCCCATCTGCATCGGCCCGGCCGCGCCCGCGAAGTTGGCGCCCGAGGTGACGCCGGGCGCCTGCAGCCTGCCGTGGTTGGTCTCGACCTTGCCGATCGCCGCCACCACCGCCCATGGCAGCCCCGGGCAGGCGTCCGCGGACCGCTGGTACATGGCCAGGTAGCCGCCGGGGATGTCACGGCGCGCGTCGTTGCTCGGCGCGTTGCCGCCGATGATGCCCGTGGAGATCCCGCCGATCACCAGCATCACGAACAGCACCAGGACGAGCGGTATCGCCACGATGGCGATGAGGAGCTTCTTCATCGGTGGCTCGATCCCTGGCGGCGCCCGTTCGGGGGGAGAGTGATTGCGTCGATCTCTCTTGATACGGGATGGAGCGGTGGAAGTACAACACTTCCAGGGCGGGCAGTGATACTTTAGGCGAACGGCGGGATCGACAGGATAAGCGGACAGCGTCCAAAGGTCGAGCCGCGGTGTCGAGCGACCGGAGGAAGGGTCCGACCGCGGACTGACGAGAGCAGCCATGACCGCCGTGACGATCGTCCCCCAGGGGGTGCCAGCACTCCCGATCGGCGCATCAGTGCAGGTCGCAGACCCTTTTAGACATGCTTTTGTGCCGTTGCAGACCAGTGTAACCTTTGATACGCCATACGCGGGTGGCACGACCACTTCCCCAACTTCCCCGATGACCGCACATTTCCCGATCCGCCAAGCCAAACCTGCCCCGACGGGCGACAGGGGGTTCGCCGTGACGCAACAGCCGAGGGTCAGCTCGAATGCCGCCGCTGAGGAGGCGTTCGTTCCGCTCGGCCGTGGCAACGGCAAGCCGGCTCGGCCGACCGAAGAGCAGCTTCCCGAGCGCTACCGCAACGAGCCGGTGCCGCGCAGCGACGCGGCCACGCTCACCCGCGTGCAGCGCCAGATGGGGGTGACCACCCCCGCCCGACCCGACATGGCCTCGGCCACGGCGGCCGACTTCACCGCCGAGCGCTATCTGCGGGACCAGTCGATGGCGCCGCGCGACGGCTGGCGCCGGATCGTCTTCTGGCTCAGCGGAGGGCGCGTCAACCTCGGGCCGAGCCCGGCGGAGATGGCCGAGCGCGAGCTGATCGCGCGGGCCAAGACACCGGTTCCCGGCTGCCGCTCGATCGCGGTGATCAGCCGCAAGGGCGGCGTCGGCAAGACCACCACCACGCTGATGCTCGGGCACACGTTCGCGAGCCTGCGCGGCGATCGGGTCGTCGCCCTGGACGGCAACCCCGACGCCGGCTCGCTCGGCTATCGCGTGCGCCGCGAGACCGCCGCGACGATCACCAACCTGCTCGCCGACGAGCAGATGATCACCAGGTACGCCGACATCCGCGCCTACACCTCGCAGGCGCCCACCCGACTCGAGGTGGTCGCCTCCGACGACGATCCGCGCATCACCAAGGCGCTCGGCGAGGAGGACTACCGCCGTGCGATCGCGCTGCTGGAGCGCCACTACAACCTGATCACCCTGGACACCGGCACCGGCGTCCTCGAGTCGGCCACGCGGGGGATCCTGCAGCTCGCCGACCAGATCGTGGTGGTGATGTCGCCGAGCCTGGACAGTGCCAGGGCGGCCAGCTCCACCCTGGACTGGCTGAACGAGAACGGCCACGCTGAGCTGGTCCGCGGCGCGGTCGCGGTGGTCAACGGAGTGCAGGAGGGCGGCCAGGTCGAGGTCGGCCGCATCAAGGAGCACTTCGCCGGCCGCTGCCGCGCCGTGGTCCAGGTTCCCTGGGACCCGCATCTTGCCGCTGGAGCCGAGACCGACGTCGCGCGCCTGCGCCCGACCACACGGCACGCCTACCTGGAAGTCGCCGCCGCCGTGGCCGACGGGTTCGTGACCTGAGCCAACCGACCGCCGACTGACCGCCCGAGACCCAACCAAATACGAACGCTCACGCTGCTTGACAGCCGCGAGGGGGCCGCTGCCGACGGACTCGGCACCGCGCAATGCCAAGGAGGTACGTGCTGATGCGCCACCTGACGCACGTCATTGCCCAGACAAGGGTCAACTTCACGCCGGACTTCACAGCGCTGCCCGGGGCCGGCCCGTTTCAGCATGTGATCAACGGCGTGGGTGCCTTCGCCCTGTTCCTGTCGCTGGCCGGTGTCATCATCGGCGGAGCGATGTGGGGTATTGGTTCCCTCAGCTCCAATTACCACCAGGCGGCGGTCGGCAAACGCGCCACGCTGTACTCGATCGTCGGCGCGGTGATCGTTGGCGCCGCCGCCGCACTGGTCAACTGGGCGTTCTCGCTGGGCCAGACCACCTGAGCCCGCAAGAGCGCCAGCCGGCTCCCCCCAGAGGCGGCCGGGCCGTTCGGCCTGGCCCCGGAGGGGTCCGGGGCACCGGCAGCGGTGTCCCGGTGGATCGGGGGCCCTTGCCCCGGAGCAGGACGGCGTGGTGCGAGGTGCTGGCACCGCCCGAGGCGGTGGCAGGTCCTGTGGAGGGAAGGTGATGGCGGTGGCCGTACGTGAGCAGAGCCGGGCACGGGTGATCTACAGCCTGCCCGAGCAGCGCCGCCCCGGGTCCCCGGGTGGGTTCGGCCTGTTCGGCCTGCTCGCGCTCGCCCTCGCGCTGTTCGCCGGTGGGCTGTTGATCGGCCGCTGGACCGGCACGGCGCCAGAGAAGACCCCCGCGGCGCAGCGCGGCGCCTCGACGCCACAGGCGCCAGCGGCCACCTCGGGCGCCTCGACGGCGCAGAGCGCACCGACGACCGCCGTGCCGGCGTCGCGCCCGCTGACCGTCAACGGCGAGCAGGTGTGGAGCGGGCGGACCGTCAACGGCGTGCCCGTCGGTTGGGACCATTCCGAGGCGGGCGCCGTCGGCGCCGCCACCAACTACACCGCAGCGCTCGCCTCCAGCGAGCTGATGTTCGACGCCGCCAGGCGCAGCGCTGCCGTCGAGGAGGTCGCGGCCCCGCGGGCGCGCGAGCGGCTCGGGCGCGACCTGGAGGACCAGGCGAAGCTGATCGCCGCCTCCTTCTTCGGAATCGACGACGCCGACAAGGCGCTGGCCCAGATGGTCGCGAGCAAGGTCATCTTCCAGACCATCCCCGTCCGCTACCGCCTCGACGCCTACGACGACACCCACGCCCGCGTCTCCATCTGGCAGACCGGCGTGGGCGGCTACCAGGACTCGAGCCTGCCGCCCCAGGAAGCGTGGGGCATGACCACCGTGCAGCTCCAATGGATCGACAAGGATTGGAAGGAGACCGGCGCGACCGTCACGGACGGGCCGGTCCCCGTCGCCGACAGCAACCCCCCGACCCCGGCCCCGGACCTCATCCATGAACTTCAGCAATTCAAGGACTATCACTATGCTCCAGCTTCGTGAGCGCTCACGGGGCCGCTGGCTCCTGCTGGTGATCGGCCTGGCCCTCCTGTCCGTCCTGGTCGTCGCCCCCGCCGCGCTGGCCCAGCAGGCGCCGACCTCGCCGACATCGACAACGACCCCACCGCAGACCACCCAGCAGACCGAGAAGTGCGCCGGCGTGCAGACGCCGATCGCGCGGCAGATCTGCGAGGCGGGCGCAGGCGCCGGCCGCTCGGTCGGCAACGCCCTTACCGGCGCGGCCACCGGCGTGGTGTCGGCGGCGGGCGACAGCGCGCTGCGCAGCTTCACCGCGGCGGTGTCCGCGGCCGGGCAGTGGTTCCTCCAGAAGGTCGGCGGGCTGATCAACGGCAGCACCAGCCCCAACGTGGTCAATGCCAACTGGTTCGGCTCGCAGTACCGGGTGATGCTGGCGCTGGCGGTGGTGATCTCGCTGCCGATCCTGCTGGTCTCGGTGGCGCAGGCGATCGTGCGGGTGGACGCCATGCAGGCGATCCGCTCCGCGTTCGTCTACCTGCCGATCGCGGCGATCTTCTCGGCGGTCGGCCCCGCCCTGGCGCAGATCCTGATCGACTCCAGCGACTGGATGTCCACGGCCATCAGCCACAACGCGGCCGCCAACGCGCAGCAGTTCATGACCCAGACGGGCAGCTGGCTCGGCGCCATCGGGGCGGGCACGGTCAACCCCGCGGCGCCGGTGTTCGGCGTGCTGCTGGGGGCGATCGTGGTGGTGCTCGGCGCCTTCTCGATCTGGCTGGAGCTGCTGCTGCGGTCGGCGGCCATCTACGTCGCCGTGCTGTTCCTGCCGCTGGCGTTCGCGGCGATGGTGTGGCCGACGGCGGGGCGCTGGTGCCGGCGGCTGATCGAGTTCCTGATCGCGATCATCTTCGCCAAGGTCTTCATCGTGGCGATCATCGACATGGCGGCGGCCGGGCTGGCCGGCGGCGGCCTGGCCGACAAGTTCGAGGGCGTGCTCGCCGGCGGTGCCCTGCTGCTGATGGCGGCCTTCACCCCGATCGCCCTGCTGCGCCTGATCCCCCTGGCCGAGGCCGCCGTGGTCACCGCGGGCCAGCAGCGCGCCGCGCTGCGCCAGGCGACCCAGGGCGCCACCGCCTTCACCAGCTCCTCGGTGGTCTCGCAGATGATCCAGTCCCGCTTCCGCAGCGGCAGCGCGACCGCCGCGGCGGGGGCGGCCGGCTGGGCCGCCGCCCCGGCGGCCGCGACCAAGGCGGCCACCTCGGCGGTCTCGGCCGCCCGCGGCCGCGCCACCTCCGGGTTCGCCGCGATGACCCCGGACGTCGGGCCCGCGCCGGCCACCAAGAACGCCGGCCCCTCCAAGCCGGTGCCGATCACGGGACCGCCGACGCTGCCGAGCGGCTCGTCGGGCTCCTCGGGTGGCGGCTCCGGCCCGTCGGGCAACGGCGTTCCCCGGCCGCTCAAGCTGCCCGACCTGACACCGTCCCCCGAGGGATCGGGCGCCGATGCGTAGCCACAGCGACATCCGCTACCGCTTCGGACCGCTCGAGCGCCGCGGCCTCATCGGCACGCTCCGGCCCGGCCAGCTCCTGGTCCTGGGTTCCACGGTGCTGCTGACCATCCTCCTGGTCGAGACCCTGCGCAACGGCGCGGGCCTCGCCCTGGGGGCGCTGTTCCTGTCCTGCGGTGGGCTCGCCAGCTTCGTTCCCTTCGGAGGGAGAACGCTGAACGAATGGGCACCGGTGGTCGCCACCTTTCTCAGTCGCAAAATGCGAGGACGTGACCATTGGCGCTCCGGCGCCGCCGAGGCCGGCACCCGCTTCCTGGGGGGTGAGATTCCCGTGAGGCCGCCAGACCCGATCGGCAGGGTGGAGCTGCTCGCGTTCCCGTTCAGGGGCGTCGAGCTGGGGGTCCTGGCCGACCGCTCCAACGGCACCTTCACCGCCGTGATCCAGGCCAGAGCCCGCTCCTTCGTGCTGCTGGACCCCGAGGACAAGGCGCAGCGGCTGGCCGGCTGGGCCAACGTGATCGCCGGGCTCGCCCGCGAGGGCAGCCCCATCTCCAGGCTCCAGTGGCTGGAGCGCACCGTCCCCGACGACCGCAACGCGCTCAACCGCTACCTGCGCGACGCGCTGGACCCCGAGATCGGGCTGGACGCGCTGCCGCTGCAGAGCTACCTGCGCCTCACCCAGGCCGCCGGGCCCGTCACCGAGCAGCACGAGCTGTACATCGCCATGCAGCTCAACGCCGGCAAGGCCGCCCGGGCGATCAAGCAGGCCGGCGGCAAGGACACCGGCGCCTGCATGGTGCTCGCCCGTGAGCTCGACACCATGGCGCGGCGGCTGGAGCAGGCCGAGGTCGAGGTGCTGCACGCGCTCGGGCCCCGCCGCCTGGCCGCCACCATCCGGCTCGCCTACGACCCGCACGCCCGCACCAACCTGGCTCGGCTGGCCAGCAACGACCCCGGCCGCGAGGACGGGGTGAGCGCTCGCAACGCCTGGCCCCAGCGGACCCAGACCCACTGGAGCTACTACCGCACCAACGACGTGGTGCACGCGACGTATTGGATCGCCGAGTGGCCGCGCATCGAGGTCGGGCCGGACTTCATGGCGCCCCTGCTGGTGCAGACCCGCTGCATGCGGACCGTCTCGGTCACCATGGAGCCGGTGCCGCCGCTGAAGGCCATGCGCGCCGTCGGCTTCGCCAAGACCGCGGACGTCGCCGACGAGGAGCTGCGCCAGAAGCTCGGCTTCCTCGGCACGGCCAAGCGCCGCAACCAGGCCGACGCCGTCGCCCGCCGCGAGCAGGAGCTCGCCGACGGCCACGCCGACGTCCGTTTCAGCGGCTACATCACCGTCACCGCCGACGACACCGACGAGCTGGCCGCCGCCTGCGGAGAGGTCGAGCACGCCGCCGGCCAATGCCGACTCGAAATTCAACGCTGCGATGGTGAGCAGGAAATCGCATTCACGTACTCGTTGCCGATGTGCCGGGGCCTGAAATGAGCTTGATGGGTTGTCTCCCGGACACGGTAGAATCCCAGGATCTATTGAGGGATCTCTGGGGGACCGGCATGTGTGACGCCGCCGATTGTGAAGCGCCATTCGGCCACTGCCATTGTGGCTGCGGTGAGCTCGCTCCGATCGCCAAGAAGACCACTACCAGATATGGGCACACCAAAGGTCAACCCGTCCGTTACATCAATGGCCACTACCAGCGCTCAACCAGGCTGTCACCGGTCGATTACCTGGTCGACAAGGAGAGCGGCTGCTGGGTATGGCAACGACACATTACCCCAAGCGGTTACGGCGACATGCGAGACGGTCGGCGAATGCGCGTGGCGCATCGAGTCTATTACGAACGACTGTTCGGCAAGGTCCCTGACGGGAAGGTCCTGGATCACCTTTGCGGCAATCGCGCATGCGTCAATCCTGACCACCTGGAGGCCGTCACCCATCGAGAGAACATCCTGCGAGGCGAAACCGTGGCGGCTCGGCGCGCGGCTCAGACGGAATGCATTCATGGGCATCCATTCACTCCGGAGAACACGATCGTAGGTCCCAGGGGTCGGAACTGTCGAACCTGTCAGCGATCAGCCATTCGGAAGGCCACGCGGCGTCGCTATGCAGAACTATCGAGTGACCCAGTTCTCCGCGCTCTGCGAAGGAGCCGACGCTCCCTGTCGTCGCCAGAGTATTTCGTCGATCGATCGAGTGGTTGCTGGATCTGGCAAGGTCACCTCGACGTCTACGGGTATGGAAAGAAGGCCTCCAAGGGCAGGACAGTTCGGGCGCACCGGTTCTACTTCGAACTCTTCAAAGAGCCAATTCCAGAGGGATTGATGATCGACCATCTCTGCCGTAACCGGGCATGCGTCAATCCTTCTCACCTCGAACCGGTGACGGCCAAGGAGAATGCCCGCCGCCGCTATGTAGCTCAGCGGGAGGGGATGATCTCGTGAGGATCAAGCCTCGCCGATTGGCCCATCGCGTCACCACGGCGCATCTCCAGGCGGCCTATCCCTTCATCTCGGAAGGGGGCCTGGGCAGCGAGGGCGTCTATATTGGTCGCGATGTCTTTGGTGGCTCGTTCTGCTACGATTGTTTCACTTTGTACGGTCGTGAAATCACCGGGCCGAACATGCTCGTGATTGGGCAAATTGGGTATGCTAAGTCAAGTCTGGTCAAAACGTATCTTTGGAGACAAATGCTCTTTGGGCGCACTGCGTGGGTGATCGACCCGAAGGGCGAATACAACCAGCTCGCCGCCTTCTGTGGGACCGAGCCGATCAGGTTCCGGAGCGGGGGGTCGCTGCGGCTGAACCCGCTGGACCCGATGATCGGTGGGGACGCGCAGCTCGCGCTGCTGCGCTCGATCGCCGGCGTGATGCTCGGCCGCAACCTGCGGCCCGAGGAGGACGCCTGCCTCGAACGGGCGCACCACGAGGCGGTCGTGGAGGCCAACAACCGGCACGCGCAGCCGACCATCCCACAGGTCGTGAACCGGCTGCTGGAGCCTTCCGACGCCACCGCCCACGAGCTGCGCACCTCGACCGGGCGCCTGGCCGAGGACGGACGCCAGCTCGCGCTCGCGCTGCGGCGCATGGGCGCCGGCGACCTGCGCGGCATGTTCGACGGACCGACCTCGCGCGACCTCGACCTGTCCGGACGTCTGGTCGTGTTCAACCTGCGCGAGGTGAAGGACGAGGCGCGGCCCATCCTGATGGCCTGCACGGCGGCATGGCTGCAGGGGTCGTGGGCCCGCAACGACGGCGTGCGCCGGATCGTGGTCCTGGACGAGGCGTGGGTGGTGCTGCGGCACCTGGCCATCGCCCGCTGGCTCCGCGAGAGCTGGAAGCTGGCGCGGCAGTACGGCGTGCAGAACATCGCCGTGATGCACCGGCTCTCCGACCTCACCGCCGCCGGCGACGCCGGCAGCGAGCAGGTGCAGCTCGCCAAGGGCCTGCTGGAGGACTCCGAGACGAGGGTGATCTATCGCCAGTCGCCCGGCGAGGTCGAGCAGGCCAGGGAGCTGCTGGGGCTCACCCAGACCGAGTGCGACCAGATCCCCACGCTCGAGCGGGGCGAGGCGCTGTGGCGGGTCGGCCGCCGGTCCTTCATCGTCCAGCACCGCATCGAGAGCTCGATCGAGCGGGAGATCGTCGACACCGACGCCAACATGGACCCTCGCTCGGCGCCGTGGGCGGTGCAGTCCCGGCCCGACGAGGCGGCCGAGGGAGCCTCGTGACCGGGGAGGTCCAGTGAGCAGCAAGCCGCCGATCAAGCGCCAGAGCAACGTCGAGCAGATGCTGCTCATCGCGGTGTCGATCGGGCTCGGTGCGACCTTCCTGCTCTGGCTCACCGGCGAGATCGCCGGCTTCCTGCACTCCGGCGGGACCTGGCCGCGGGTGTCGGTCGGCGACATGGGCGTGGTCGTGGCGAGGTTCTTCCGCACCATGGGCGACCCGGCGGCCGCCTGGCCGGCGGCGACTCGCGCGGTGCTGCCCGGGCCGGTCACCTTCTACGTGGTGATGGCGATCGCGCTGCTGGTCCTCACCGCGGCCTACATCTACCTGGCACAGGCGTTCCGCTCCCTGCGCCGCCGGCTGTCGAGCACCGTTTCGGTGCAGCACTCCTCGCCCGCGGGCGGCGCCATCGGCCCGAGCGGGTGGGCGCGGCCGCACCTGTTCCGCGACCTGTACGTGCGGGGCCCGCAGCCGGGCCGGGTGGTGATCGGCCGCATCAGCGCCCGCCTGGTCGCCGCCGAGCCGCTCCAGTCGATCATCGCGCTCGGCCCCGCCCAGAGCCAGAAGACCAGCGGCCTGGCCGTGCCGGCGGTGCTGGAGTGGGAAGGCCCGGTGCTGGTCGCGTGTATGAAGTCGGACCTGATCCGCCACACCATGAGCCAGCGGTGGCAGAAAGGCGACGTGTACCTGTACGACCCTGCGGCGGTGACCGGGCTCGACGCCTCGACCTGGTCGCCGCTCGGGCGCTGCTCCACCTGGCAGGGTGCCTACCGGATGGCGCGCTCGCTGGTGGACGCGGGCAGGGGAGCGGGGCAGAGCACGCCCGACGCCGACTTCCTCCTCAACGCCGCCGCGACCCTGCTGGCCGCGCTGATGCTGGCGGCGGCCACCTCCGACCGCTCCATGGGCGACGTGGTCCGCTGGGTCCAGCGCAGGGAGCGGGCCGAGGTCACCGCGGCGCTGAGCGTGGCGGGGGAGCCGGCCGCCAGTGACGCCATGCAGCTCATCTCCAGCTTGACCGAGCAGCACGGCAGCCAGGTGTACGCGGCCGTGCTCGGGGTGATCGCCGCCTACGCGGATCCCTCTGTGCGCGAGGGTGTGCTCACCAACCAGCTCTCGGCCGAGCGCCTGCTCGACGGGCGCGCCAACACCGTCTACGTGTGCGCTCCGGCCCATGAGCAGCGGCGGCTGGGCCCGGTGTTCGCCGCGCTGGTCCAGGACGTGATCGACCTCGCCTTCGAGCGCTCCACCCAGATCGGCCGGCCGCTCGACCAGCCGCTGCTGGTGGTGCTCGACGATGCCGCCACCTCGGCGGCCCTGCCACAGCTCGACGTGTACGCCGCCTCCGCGGCCACGCGTGGCGTGCAGCTCGTCACCACCTTCCGCCACGTCAGCCAGATGCAGGCGCGCTACGGCGACCGCGCCGAGACGCTGCTGAACAACCACAAGGCCAAGGTGATCCTGTCGGGGATCACCGACCCGGCCACCCTCGGTGTGCTCTCGCACCTGCTCGAGGACGACACCGTGCGGAGCCTGGCGGCGCCGGGCGCGACCGGCGCCGCCGCCAAGGACGGCGATTCGCTGCGCGCCCGCTACCCCTCCCCGGGCGAGGCCCTGCGTCGCATCACCCCGGGCCAGGGCATCCTGCTCTATGGCCACCTGCCCCCCGCCCACCTGAGCCTGCGCCCCTGGTTCCGCGACCGCCGCCTGATCGGCATGGTCGCCGACCAGAGCGCCCGCCTCACCGAGCCCCTGGGGTAGGCGGCTGCTCGGCGACCCGCTCGAGGGTCAGCGGCCGGCTCGGGTGGTGGCGTCGAGGGCGCGCTCGGCGAGGCGTTCCACCACGGCGGCGAAGCGGCGGTAGGCGTCGTCGCCGCTGCCGTAGGCGCCGGCGGCGAAGCGCGCGTACACGCCCTCCAGGATCGCCGCCAGCTTCCAGTAGCCGAAGGCGACGTAGAAGTCGAGCTGGCTCAGGTCGCGGCCGCTGGCGGTGGCGTAGGCTTCGGCGACCTCGGCGCGACGGGGGAAGCCGGGCAGGGCGGTCACCGTCGAGTCCAGCGGGAGCACGTCGTCGCCGGGGTCGGACCAGTAGACCATCAGCAGCCCGACGTCGGCGAGCGGGTCACCGAGCGTGCACAGCTCCCAGTCGAGCACGGCAACGACCTCGCCGGCGGGCGAGACGATCAGGTTGTCGAGCCGGTAGTCGCCGTGGACGATCGTGCCGGGACCCTGCTGCGCCGGCACGTTGGCGGCCAGGCGGCGGCCGATCTCCTCCATCGCCGGCAGCTCGCGCGTCTTCGACCGCTCCCACTGGCGGCTCCAGCGCCGCAACTGGCGCTCGATGTAGCCGTCGCGGCGGCCGAGGTCACCGAGCCCCACGGCCGCGGGTTCGACACCGTGCAGGGCGACCAGCACCTCGACCAGCGACCGCGCCGAGGCGGCGCGCTGGCGCTCGTCGAAGGTGCTGGCGACGGTCTGCTCGTCCCTCGGCACGATCCCGTCGACGTAGTCCATGACGTAGAACGGAGCACCGATGACCGAGTGGTCCTCGCAGAGCCCGATCGCCCGGGGGAGGGGTACCGGCGTGTCGTGGAGCGCCGAGATGATGCGGTACTCGCGGCCCATGTCGTGGGCGGAGGGCAGCACGCCCGACAGCGGTGGGCGCCGCAGCACCCAGGACCCGCCATCGGAGTCCCGCACCAGGTAGGTGAGGTTCGAGCGTCCTCCGGGGATCACCTCGAAGGCCAGCGGCGGCCGCGCGCCCGGCACGTGGTCGAGAAACCACACGGTCGTCGCCCCGCCCCGGATGCCCGGCACACCCCCGCCACCCGCCGCGGCGGGGTCGCCAGTCATGGTGTCTGCTGGTCTCGCCGGGCCGCCTCCTGGACCGCGCGGGCGACGGCTGGCGAGACGTTGCGGTCGAACACGCTCGGCACGATGTAGTCGGGGCGCAGCTCCTCGTCGGCCACGCACGCGGCGATAGCGCGGGCGGCCGCGACCTTCATCGCCTCCGAGATCTCGTGCGCGCCAGCGTCCAGCGCGCCGCGGAACACGCCGGGGAAGGCGAGCACGTTGTTGATCTGGTTCGGCTCGTCGCTGCGGCCGGTGGCCACCACCGCCGCGTAGCGGCGCGCGCCGGCCGGGTCGACCTCGGGATCCGGGTTGGCCAGGGCGAACACGATCGCGTCCTGGTTCATCGCGCGGAGGTCGGCGGGCTGGAGCAGCTCGGCACTGGAGACGCCCACGAACACGTCGGCCCCCGCCAGCGCGTCCAGCAGGCTGCCCTGCAGCCTGGCCTCGTTGGTGTGCTCGGCCACCCAGCGCTTGCTCTCGTCGAGCCGGTCGCGTCCCGGGTAGAGGATGCCGGCGCGGTCACACACGACGATGTCGTTCACGCCCTCGGCCTGGAGGATCTTGACGATCGCGACCCCGGCGGCGCCCGCGCCGGACATCACCACGCGGATGTCGGCGAGCTTCTTGCCCACCACGCGGAGCGCGTTGGTCAGCGCCGCCAGCACGACGATGGCGGTCCCGTGCTGGTCGTCGTGGAAGACGGGGATGTCGAGCACCTCGCGGAGCCGCCGCTCGACCTCGAAGCAGCGCGGCGCCGCGATGTCCTCGAGGTTGATGCCGCCATAGGCGGGGGCGATCAGCTCGACCGCTCGGACGATCTCGTCGGTGTCCTGTGTCGCCAGCGCGACCGGCCAGGCGTCCACGCCGGCGAACTGCTTGAAGAGCACCGCCTTGCCCTCCATCACCGGCATGGCGGCAAACGGCCCGATGTTGCCGAGGCCGAGCACCGCCGACCCGTCGGTCACCACCGCCACGGTGTTGCGCTTGATGGTGAGCTTGCGGGCGTCGTCGGGGTTCTCGGCGATGGCGCGGCACACGCGGGCGACCCCTGGCGTGTAGGCCATCGACAGGTCGTCGCGGGTACGCAGCGGGACCTTCGAGGTGACCTCGAGCTTGCCGCCCAGGTGGAGGAGGAAGGTCCGGTCGCTGACCTTGTGGGTTTCTACACCTTCCAGGCGGTCGACGGCCTTGGTGATCTGCTCGGCGTGGTCGCTGTCACGGGTGTTGCAGGTCAGGTCCACGACCAGTCCGTCAGCGCGTGACTCCACCACGTCCACGGCGGTGACCGTCCCGGCGGCCTCCCCGACGGCGGTGGTGATCCGCCCGATCCCGCGGGGGTCGGTGTCCAGGTGGACCCGCATCGTGATGGAGTAGGAGGCGTTGGGCGCGGGCATGTGTGGCTCCTTCGAGGGGTGGGACTGCTGCTGAGGACTGGCGGGACCTCGGGTGTGACCATGCTGTGGCCGTCAAGGTTACCGGTTGGCCGCCGCGCGGATGTGCGCACCTGCCTGCGAGGGTCGTACGACGAGATCGACTCGGTGGGCTGATCCATGAGTACAGACAGGTCGCATGACGTGACCGAATAACTGGCACCCACAGATGAGCGCGCAAACTTGGTCGCCGTGGTCCTGGCCTGCCCCTTCGTCAACGGCCTGGTGACGCTGGTCGGCATCCACGACGGCGACACCTCATGGAACGACCCGATGACGGCGGGACACAGCAACGACCCGATCGTCAATTTCTTGACAATTCCTCCTCTCGTGAACGGGGACATCGGTTCCGCGCATGTATTCGACTCACTCACCTACAGAAATTGCGCGGCAGGACGTCCGACCGGGCGTCGCGCCTCAAGAGGAGCGACCTCCGCAACGGAACAGGTTGCGCCATAACCTCCGCTCTGGGAGGCTCTCTCCCGCCGGGTCAGGCGTCGCCAGCGGCACAAGAAGGAGAGCCCGCTCGGGACCCTGAAGGGCGAACCGGAAGGGTGCTGGAAAGGAAAGCTGATGAAGCCTTTTTGGCGCTACCGAGGGACGCACGCACTGCCTCCGGGGAGCCCACCAGGACGAGGAGCTCGGAGGGGGACGACGAGGCTGCGCGGTGGCGTTGTCGTCGGGCTCGTCCTGGTGGCTGCCGTGCTTGGTGGGCTGGCGCCGAGGGCGTCCGCCGGCGGCCTGCCGGACTTCTCTTCACCCGGGGGAGCCTGGAACGTGCTCCCGCCCGGGGAGTCCGGCAGCTTGTCACCGGACCCGCACTCAGTCGATCAGATTCCTCTCTACGACGGGCTGACGCCGCTGTTCGATCAGGTCACCGACGCCGACCTGCCCACATATTTCAAACCGAACGTCTTTGGGCTGGGGAGCGAGGCGCCCACCAGCGTCGAGCAGCCGCCCGCGCGGCCGGGGTTGCGCGTTGACCGCGACAGCAAGGGTGTCGCCCACGTGTTCGGCGATACGCGTGGCGACGTGATGTACGGCGCGGGCTGGGTGACGGTCGAGGACCGCGCGCCGCTGATGGAGCTGCTGCGTGGGCCTGGGCGGCTGGCGGCGGTCGACGCGCCGGGCATCGACCCGTTCCAGGTCGCCTTGAGCCTGCGGCAGTTCACTCCCAGCGCCCAGACCGAGGCGTTTCTCGCGCAGCAGATCCAGTTGCTGCAGAGCCAGGGACCGGCCGGGCAGCAGGTCGTCCAGGACATCGACGACTACCTCCAGGGGGTCAACGACGCCCGTTCCCTGGCGGGTGTGCCCGGGCCAGCCTGGACCCGCAATGACGTCGTGGCGGTAGCCGCGCTGGTCGGGGCGCGGTTCGGCAAGGGCGGCGGCGACGAGGCGCGGCGGGGGCAGTTCCTGTCAGCGCTGCAGCAGCGGCTTGGCGACGGCAACGGCCGTAAGGTCTTCAACGATCTGCGCGAGCAGAACGACCCGGAGGCCCCGGTCACTGTGCCGGGCAAGTTCAAGCTGGTCTCGGGGGAGGGGACAGGCAACGCCGTGATCGACGCGGGCAGCATCGGCACCTCGGCCGCGCAGGCCGCCGCAACCGCCCAGTCCGCGCAACGGAGTGCGAGCAACGCGCTGCTGCTCGGGCCGAATCGGTCCCAGAACGGCCTTCCGCTGTTCGTTGCCGGCCCGCAGGTCGGATACCTGTACCCAGGGGCCCTCTACGAGGCCGACCTGCACGGCGGCGGCATCGACGCCCGCGGGGCGACCTTCCCAGGATCGGGCCCGTACGTGCAGCTCGGCCGCGGGCAGGACTTCTCCTGGAGCGCCACCTCGTCAGGTACCGACATCGTCGACCAGTACGTCGAGACCCTGTGTGGCGGCTCCGACACCGAGTACGTGTTCAACGGCGACTGCCTCGCCATGACCCCGTTCGACGCGGGCACGCTCGGCCCTGGGCCCGGGCCGCCGGCTGGTCCGGTGGTCTTCAACGAGACGGTGCACGGGCCGGTGAGCGGGTACGCGAGATCCAACGGCGAGCGCGTGGCGATCTCGAACGAGCGCTCGACCCGCGGGCGTGAGCTGATGAGCGCGCTGGGATTCGCCGACCTCAACAGCAACGCGGTCCACGACCCCGCGAGCTTCATCGCCGCCGCGTCCAAGATTGAGTTCACGTTCAACTGGTTCTACGCGGACAACCACAACATCGCGATGTTCTCCAGCGGCCGCGTGCCGAAGCGCGCCGACGGCGTCGACCTGGGGCTGCCGACCATCGGCACCGGCGCGTACGAGTGGCAGGGCTTCCTCCCCGCCTCCAAGCACCCGCAGGCGGTCAACCCCAGCGGGAGCGCGATCATCAACTGGAACAACAAGCCGGCCGTCGGGTGGACCGCCGCCGACGACGAGTGGGCCTACGGATCGGTGCATCGCTCCGAGTTGTTGCAGCACGCGGTCGCCCGTGTGGAGAAGCACTCGCTCGGTTCGCTGGTGGCCGCCATGAACCGCGCCGCCACCCAGGACCTCCGCGACGCTGTGGACCTGCCGGCGATCCAAGCGGTGCTGCAGACCGGTCCCGCCCCAAGCCCGCGCGAGCAACAGATGCTGGATCTGCTGGACCAGTGGCGGACGGAGGGCTCGAGCCGTCTCGATCGCGACCTGGACGGCAGGATCGACGCCCCCGGCGCTGCCATCATGGACGCTGCCTGGCCCAGGATCGCCGACGCGGTCATGGGCCCCGTGCTCGGACCGCAACTCGCCGATCTTGCGAGCCTCATCTCCCGGGACAACAGAGCCAACAGCCAGGGCTCGTCGTACGGGAGCGGCTGGTACGGCTATGTTGACAAGGACCTGCGGACGCTGCTCGGCCAGCCCGTCAGGGGAGCGTTCAAGACGCGCTTCTGCGGGGCCGGCCAGTTGACTGCCTGTCGCAATTCGCTGTGGCAAGCACTGAAAGACGCCGGCGACGCGCTCGCCGCGGCGCAGGGAACGAACGATCCGGCCCAGTGGCGGTCGGACGCGACCACGGAGCGGATCAGGTTCCTGCCGAGCTTCCCGATCACCATGCGCTGGACCAATCGACCCACGTTCCAGCAGGCGATCTCCTACAAGGGCCACCGGTAGGGGCCCTGTTGGCCACTGAAGCTGCATTGAGCGATCACCCCATCCGGCTGCCTCCCCTCCGCCCCTCAACCCGCCAACTCATAGCCACGATCGAGAGGTTCGAGTCCTTCTTCGGGCGTTCGGATGGAGGAGAGCCTCCATTTGGCTGGGCTTCGCCGACGCCTTCCAGCCAAATGCAACAGGACCCCCTGGAGGGCCGCTCGGTCGCGAGGGTGCCGCCCCCGACTGTGACGATGCTGCCGCCGCGATGAGCGACGCCCTGGACGAGCTGCTCCGCCAGAAGTCGTAGTGGTGATCCCGGGTTCTTGGGATCAGGCTGACGCTCGCCGGTGTGCCTGTGACCTGCGCCTTTGTCTCTCGCTGGTGGCCGTCCTCTGTCGTGGTTGGTCGACCTCGGACGGCCTGGCGACGGCCAGGCCTCATGGGTATGGCCTCGAGCGCTGGCAGCTTGAATTGGTCATACTGCCGCCATGTGGGTGATCGTCGTCTGCATCGCGCTGGTATTCGTCGGGCTGGTCGCGGTGGTTCGCTGGGGCGGCCTGGCCGTCGAGCCGCCACCCACGCCAGCGCAAGATGCACCCGGCCCGACCGGCACGCCGCCGGTGAGCCTCGTCGTACGCCGCTACCTGTGGTACCTGGCGGTGGCGGCGGTATCGGGCGCCGCCGCCGGCATCCTGGCCGCCGGGGCTGGCGGGCGGCTGGTGATGCGGCTGCTGGCGGTGACCGCCGGGGCCGATGCCCAAGGCCGGATCACCGAGGCCGAGGAGGTCGTGGGCCGTATCACCGTCGACGGCACGCTTGGGTTTGTCGTGTTCACCGGCCTGTTCTTCGGTACGGTCTCTGGGGCCGCCTACCTGCTATTGCGCCGCTGGTTGCCTGCCGGACGGGCTGGTGGCCTGGCCTACGGTGCCCTGCTGCTGGTTGTCGCCGGCACGCGCCTTGAGCCTTTGCGCCGCGGCAACCCCGACTTTGACCTGGTGGGCCCGGGCTGGGTCTCGGTGGTCGCCTTCACGGTGCTGGTGGTGTTCCACGGCGCGCTGGTTGCCGCCCTGGCCGGGCGGGTCAGCCGGGCGGTGCCACTGCTGGCTGCCCGGCCTGGTGCCATCGCCGTCCATGCCCCACTGCTGCTGCTCGTGCTTCCGGGACCGTCGGTGGCCCTGGTGTTGATCATCGTCGGCGTGGTGGTCGTGCTGGTGTCGCGGATCCCCTTGGTGGTCGCCGCCTTGCACGCCCGCCGTCTGGTGGTGGTCGGGCGGGTCGCGCTGGCCGTCGCTGGCCTGGTGGCCTTTCCCGGCTTCGCGTCGGCCCTCGTCGATATCTTGGGCCAACCGTAGGCTCAGTCCACGGTTGCCTAACAGTGCCAGACGGCCGGTCCAGGGACCTGCGGCGTGGCGCCGCAAACACCCCGTCGTGAACATCATCCCGAGCAAGGCGACCTAGCTGCAGATCAGCGTGGTCCACACTGATTCTCCCGCCCGGCCCTGCCCTCAGGGACGACCACCACCACGGTGGTCTACCATGTGCCCCTGTCCGGCGGCAGCGCACCGTATCAGATGAGTCCGACCAGCGTGGCGGACTGGGCGCAGCAGGACGCCCCCAGCGAGGCCACCGCGATCTTCCCACCCGACCAGGTGCCCACTAATCCGCCGGCCAGCTACTCGCGTGCGACCATCACCTACCTTGACCCCGACGGGCGGGCGGTCAACACCGCCGAGCCCGGCGGGAACATCTCGACCAGCGAGTACGACCAGTTCGGCAACACCATCCGCACCCTGTCGGCGGCCAACCGGGCCTGCGCCATCGCAAGCACCTGCACCCTGCCGGACGGGACGCCAGCCCTGACCATGCGGCCAAGGCCAGGGTCCTCGACTCCCACACCATCTACTCAGCCGACGGGCTGGACGCGCTGGAGTCGTTCGGGCCCCTGCACACCGTCAAGCTGGCCAGCGGCGACCTCGCGGTCGCCCGGGAGCACACGCTGACCAGCTATGACCAGAACCCACCCACCGGCGGGCCCTACCACCTGCCCACCACCTCGCAGACCGGCGCGTGGATCCCCGGCCAGAGCAGCGACACCGACGTGCGGGTGACCTCCACCGGCTACGACGACCCAGACAAGCCCACCAGCAACGACCCCGCCAGCGACTACCGGGTCGGCTGGAAACTGCGCCAACCGATCACCACCACGACCGACCCCGGCAGCGCACCTCACCTCGACCTCAAATCGATCACTCGCTACGACAAGACCACTGGCCTGGTCATCGAAACCCGCATGCCAGCCAACCCCGCCGGCGGTGACGCCCACAGCTCCAAGACGATCTACTACACCGGCGACACAAGCTCCGGCGACAGCGCCTGCAACTCCAAGCCCCAGTTCGCCAACCTGGCCTGCAAGACCCTGCCCGCCGCCCAACCCGGCACCACCGGACTGCCCAACCTGCCCGTCACCCAGACCAGCTACAACCGCTACAACCAGCCCACCACCGTCACCGAGACGGTTGGGACCACCACCCGCACGACCACCACCAGCTACGACACCGCCGGGCGGACCACCGACCTGGCGATCGCCTCCACCGTCGGGACCGCCCTGCCCACCGTCCACACCGACTACGACCCCACCACCGGGCAGGCCATCACCTCCACCGCCGACGGCTCCGGCACCGCCACGATCATCCGCGGCTACGACACCCTCGGCCGGCTCACCTCCTACCAGGACGCCGACAGCACCAGTCCAGCCACCACCACCTACGACCTGCTGGACCGGCCCGCCACCGTGAGCGACGGCAAGGGCACCCAGACCCTCACCTACGACACCTCGATCGACCCGCGCGGACTTGCCACCAGCCTCGCCGACTCCGCCGCCGGCACCTTCACCGCCCGCTACGACCCCGACGGCAACCTGACCACCCAGGGCTACCCCAACGGCATGGAAGCCCGCACCACCATCGACCCCACCGGCAGCCCCACCGAGCTCGCCTACGTCAAGACCAGCAACTGCACCAGCGGCTGCACCTGGCTGGACTTCCACACCAACCAGTCCATCCACGACCAGATCCTGGACCAGACCAGCGGCCTGTCCGCCCAGGACCACACCTACGACCCCGCCGGCCGGCTCACCCAGGTCCAGGACACCCCCACCGGCGGCGGCTGCACCATCCGCACCTATAGCCACGACGCCGACAGCAATCGCCTGTCGCTCAACACCAAGCCCCCCGCCGCCGACGGCACCTGCGACACCGCCGCCACCGGCACCACCACCAGCCACACCTACGACCCGGCCGACCGGATCACCGACAGCGGCTTTGTCTACGACACCTTTGGCCGCATCACCACCGTCCCCGCCGCCGCCGGCACCTCCGGCGACGTCACCGCCGCCTACTACACCAGCGACATGGTCCGCGCCCTCACCCAGGCCGGCACCACCCAACCCTGGACCCTTGACCCCGACGGGCGGCTCCGCGGCCGCACCGATTCGGGCGGCTCGACCGGCAGCCGCACCAACCACTACGCCGACGACACCGACTCCCCGGCCTGGATCGGCCGAGGACGCGACCGCGACCCACTGGACCCGCAACATCAGCGCCTTCGGCAGCGACCTGGCCGCCATCCAGGACTCCACCATCGGCACCACCCTGCAGCTTTCGGACCTGCACGGTGACACCGTCGCCACCGCCAGCCTGGACCCCGCCGCCACCGGCCTGCTATCTACCTTCGAGGCCACCGAATTCGGCATCCCCCGATCAGGGACCAGTCCTCGCTACGGCTGGCTGGGCGCCAAGCAGCGCGAGACCGACGACCTCACTGGCGTCATGCTCATGGGCGTGCGCCTCTACGTGCCAGCGATGGGCCGGTTCCTCCAGGCCGACCCCGTCCCCGGCGGCAGCGCCAACGACTACGACTACGCCAGCCAAGACCCCATCAACGCCTTCGACCTCGACGGAGAGTGGTGGAGTCGGTTCCGCCATTGGGCCGGGGGGGTTGTCCGATCTAGCTGGACCTCTTTCCGGCAGTCCATATCGATTGATTGAAACGTCACCTGGCGGGCCCTTCGAGAGGGCGCGTCTGCATCCTGGCGTAGGACCAGAAACGGCCTCCGCGACAGTTTTGGGCCGAATAGTGGTCTCTTCGGCCGTGGAAGCCGTGGCTATCGGAAGGGCTGGTTGAATAGAGGACCGGTTCGAGTCGGATGGGGTTGGAACAATAGGAGGAGACGGAACGTGTTCCGAATCGGCATCGGATGGCCCCGGCACCGTCAAACCAGCCGGTTCAAGCGACGCATCGGACATCACCACATTGACATGTTTTAGCTACTTGGGACAGCATTGCCGACGAGAGGAGGACCTGTATGATCCCCTGCCACCACCTCGTTTAGGTTGCGGCTCTCCCACGGGCGTGGGATGGCGCGGGTCTCATTTGAAGGTGCCTCGCGTCCGTCATCGCCGTAGTATCGGAAGAAACAGAGTCACATCGGCCCTCTCCCGGCCCTCTCTGACTCAGGTTGAGAGACAATATCGGAGAGTGAAAGTCTCCATTAGCGCAAATCGGACATCAACGGGCAGGTGGCAGGGTGGACGAGCTAGTGATGGGATTGGTCAACGAGCTGGAACGGTTGCGTGGAGCCTACGACTGTTTCCAGCCACAGATCGAGGATCCCAGCGATGAGCACGGTCCCATGATCCTAGTCGTTCCAGACGAAGATTCCAGAAGCGCACCAGTCACTATTCACCTTGAGCGGGACGATCTGGTTAGCATAACGATAGGCGAGGCCGCCCAGGTTGAGCTGTATGACAAGCAGGGCGTCATGTATCTGATGGGTGAAATCCTTGCCTGGATTACGGCGGTCTTGGACGGCGACTTTGTCGAGGTGATTCATCGGCGACACGGGAGAGTCGTTGGGAGTAGACTCAATCTTGTCGTCGATGGCGTCACCCAAGCGGTCACGTACCGTGAGGGCTTATTCCCTCTAGTCGGGACTCAACGCGAGAAGCGGCATTATGCACCATGCCACCGTTCCAATTCGCCTCGATAGGCTCTATGAATGGCAAGGCAGCGAAGCATGGCGTCGCTGGTACCGGAATAGCCTCTATGAGAGCCGCCCTACTAAAGAGATTTGCCTATCGCTTTGACGTGCGCAGCCGGTTGCCAGGGCGTGATCAGGGCGCGAGCGGGGTCATGGTCGGGGCAGCTTGACCCGGTGGTCGTGCTTGCTGCCAGTCCTGCCCCGGTCAACAGGACTTCGCCCCGTCTTGGCCGCCCCTTTAGGGCTCTGACGTGCGAGGAGTCCACGACCGCGCGGGAGAAGTCGAGCGCGTCCGCGGCCTGCAGCTTCGCGAGCAGAACCTCGTGCAGCCGCTGCCACACGCCGGCCTCGTGCCACTCGGCAAGGCGCCGCCAGCACGTCATCCCTGAGCCAAAGCCCAGCTCCTGGGGCAGATGCTCCCAGGAGATCCCCGTGTGCAGCACGAACAGGATGCCCTGCAGGACCAGCCGGTCATCCAGGCGCTTGCGGCCCGGGTAGCGCAAACGACGCTCATCCTTGGGCAACAGCGGCTCGATCACCGCCCACAGCTCGTCGTTGACCTCCCACGGCTTCGGCCGTGCCACCCAAGACCCCCACACCTTGATCAACCTGACGCCGAGTCGGATCCAACCACACTGTTGATCATTCTGTTAGAGGTTCTAAGCCTGCGCGGAGGCGCCCGCTGCGGAGGTGTGGTCAGCGCTCGGGGTTCTGTGGTGGATTGGCCTCGGGCCTGGCCACCCACCCCATGGCTGTGGCCAGCGCCCGAGGCGAACCCTGGGGAGCGTCGTCGACGCTCCAAGCGACGTAGCACCGAGGTGTGGGGGACACCTAGCTTGCGCCACCACCAACGGAGCGATGCCTGGCACGCGGGCGTTACAGCTCGACAGTCCGGCGGCGTCCCCTACCAGGCTTGGCTGTCTGGGACCTGACTTTGCACTCCGGTTCCAGCCTGGAGTCGTCGGTAACGGCGGCGGCGCTCAAGGCGGTCTTCCACAGGTGGTCGAGGATGTTGCCATATCCGCCTCAAGTACGCCTGCTGCCAGCGGCCGTCGACCGGGCCAGACGAGCGCAAGCGGTTCACTCCTGCGCCCAACGGGCGCCTTCGGGGCCAGGGCGTGGCTTTGGTCGGGTTCTGCCGGGTATAGGGTTGCCGCCGTGATGACACTCCAAGGACGGGTCCTGGCGGGCCGCTACGAGCTTGGCCCCCTGGTGAGGGCTGGGGGGATGGCCAGCGTGTACCAGGCCACCGACCGGGTGCTGGACCGGACGGTGGCGGTCAAGGTGCTCGGCCCACCCTACGGTCAGGACCCCGATTTCGTGGACCGGTTCCGCCATGAGGCTCGCATGGCGGCCGGGTTGAGCCATCCCAACGTGGTGGCCATCTTCGACAGTGCCTCCGAGGCCGACCTCCACTACATCGTGATGGAGTACGTCCAGGGCGAGACCCTGGCCGACCTGCTCCGCCGCCACGGCACGCTCCCACCGGGTCTGGCCGGCGAGATCGCCCAGCGGGTGTGCCTGGCGCTGGAGGCCGCGCACGAGCGGGGGTTGGTACACCGAGACATCAAGCCCGCCAACGTGATGGTCGACCAGGCGGGCCTGGTGAAGGTGATGGACTTCGGGATCGCCAAAGCCCCCACCACAACGCTGGGTCGCGAGGGGCCGCTGCTGGGCACGGCGCCCTACCTGTCGCCCGAGCAGGCTCAAGGGGGGCTGGTGGATGGGCGCTCGGACCTGTACGCGCTGGGCTGTGTGCTGTACGAGCTGCTCACCGGCACGCCGCCGTTTCCTGGCGTCAGCGCAGCCGCGGTGGTCGCACGGCAAGTGACCGAGGCGCCCGAGCCGCCCTCGCGCCATTGCCCCCAGGTCGGCCCAGAGCTGGACGCGGTGGTCGTGACCGCCTTGGCCAAACAGCCATCGCGGCGCTATCAGACGGCCGGCGCGATGGGCCGGGACCTGGCACGCATCGTCGGTGACAGCGGCGGCGCGGTGTTGTGGCAGCCGGGCGCCGGCCCGGCCAGCGGCCCGCCCGGCAGCCCCACGACCCCCTCTGCCTCGGCAAGGACGGCGGTGATCGCCGCGCGGGCGGTCCGGGCGGGAGCGCGCCGACCCGGCTGGACCCGCTGGGCGCTGCTGGCCGCGGCAGCGCTGGTCGTGGTGGTGGTGGCGGCGGCGGTGTGGTCGTTGCGGGGCGGCGGCGGGACCGTCCAGCCGCAGGCAAGCCCCGGACCCGCGGCGCCGTCGACCCCCACGACCACGACCGCCCCGGCGCGGCCGGCCGCGCCGGCCACGACCCAGCCCCAGCCGAGCGTCTCGGCGGCCATGGCCAACCTGACCGAGGTGGTCACCAGCGGCCAGCGGCAGGGCACGATCGACCAGGCCGGCGAGGACCTGTTGCACCAGGCCGAGGATGTCGTGCGTGCCGTCCAGGAAGAGCACGCGGACGACGTGCGCAAGAAGCTGAAGGAGCTGGAGCACCAGGCCGACGAGCTGATCCGCAAGGGCAGGATCAGCCCACAGGCCGCAGGCCCGGTCCGTCAGGCGCTCGCCCAGTTCGAGACCGCGGTGCGGCGTTCCGGCTGAACCCGGACTTGGCATCCTGACGGACCGGGTTGCCGAATGCGCCAGAGGGATGCTGGCTTCGACCACGCCGCCACTCGACCCCGCCCAAGTGTGGATCAAGGGCTTCCGGCTACTCGGGCAGGTCCACCGCGCCGGTGCCCGATGTAGCCGTCTCGGCGGACCTTGGCGTGGTGGCCGGGTAGCCGGATCGTCTGGCCTGTGACCAGGGGCGTTGTGGATGGCGGGGTGTTCGGATTGTGGTCTGTTGGGTCCACCAGCACAAACACCTTCCCCGAGTCCTCTTCCGGCGCGGTTTGCCAGAAGACTTGCCAGAAGATCACCGGCTGCGTTTACGGAAACGTGCTCAGTACTGTCCGGTCTGCGGCATGTGGGTGATTAGAGGATGCGGCTCTAAGGGTGTGATACGTCGAGAACAGGCTCAACGCGGGCGAGCCCAGCGATCACCGAGGGACTCCCGGGCCGTTGTCGCTGCTCGGCAATCCACGGATTGTGCGAGGATCGTCCCCCCTTGTATGGCGCTGGGCCAGGAGGGCTGCTGGATTGGCCGAGATCACACGCAAGCGGACCGGAGAGATCCTGCAAACGGTCTTCGAGGTCCTCAAGCAGCACCCCGATGGCCTGCAGGCCCGCCGGGTCATTCAAGAGGTCGAACGCCGTCTCCCGCCGACCCCGTTCGAGCAAAGCGACTACCCCAACGCCCCCGGCGTCCGTCGCTTCGACAAGATCGTGCGCTTCGCCACCATCGCGCCGGTGAAGGCTGGCTGGCTGGTCAAAAGCAAGGGCCAGTGGATCTTGACCGAGGAGGGCCGGCAGGCATCCGAGAAGTTCCACGACCCAGTGGAGCTTCGCCGCGAAGTCACCCGCCTGTACCAGGCATGGCGGAAGAACCAGCCAGAGGAACCACACGACTCCCTCGGCGCCACCACCACCCCGGCGAGCGCCACCAGCGCGCTGGAGGAAGCCGAAGAGACCTCCTGGCTGGAGGTGGAGCAGTACCTGCAAAGCATGAACCCCTACGAGTTCCAGGAGCTGGTGGCCGCGTTGCTTCGCGCGATGGACTACCACATCGCCTGGGTGTCGCCACCCGGTCCCGACCAAGGACTGGACATCCTGGCCTACACCGATCCCTTGGGCGCCACGGGGCCGCGCATCAAGGTGCAGGTCAAGCGGCGCGCCGACAAGATCACCGTCGATGGGCTGCGCGCCTTCATGGCCCTACTCGGCAGTCAGGATGTGGGCATCTTCATCGCCACTGGCGGCTTCACCGCCGACGCCCAGCGGGAGGTCCGCAGCCAGGAAAACCGCCGCATCTCGCTGATCGACCTGCAGCGGTTCTTTGACCTATGGATCGAGCACTACACCGCTGTGCAAGAGGAGGACCGCCAACGGCTACCCCTCACGGCAGTCCACTTCCTCGCCCCTCGCGACTAGCGCCTGCATCAGGCTCCCGTCGTCTGACCCCCCCCTTGCATGCCATCCCGGTTACACCTGCAAACAGGACCATATGGCGCCTGCCCTGACGTCACGTCGCACGAGGTCGGCTGGGAGGTCAAGGGCCCTGCCGTACTGCCTTGCGCAGGCTCGCAAGGTCCTGTTGCTGACACACTGCTGACAACTGACCGGTGCAGAACGCCGGACTCCGGCGCCGAGCCGTGACAGCCTCGATGACCTCATCCTTATCAGCAATATGCGGGGAACCGCCGTTCGGAGGGCCGTTTTTGCAGGTCGCACGCGACCGTCGGTGCCAAGTTATCTGTTCTATCTCCGTGCAGTTATGCGCTCTCCCAATGCGTCTTCAGACCCACCGACGCCATGCTGGTCATTACCTCGGACTCCACCGCACACCCTGCTCTGCACAGGGGGCCGGCCGTCGGTCGATACCTGAAGGCGGCTATTCGCCCTGTCTGACTTGCGCGATCAGCCCGGCAAGCTTCTCAGCCGTTCCGTTCACATCGTATTTTGCCGCGTTCTGACGGCAGCGATGCGCCACCTCCGCT